>TARA_R110002153_G_scaffold68547_5_pt1 | contig 48947 bp, 47 predicted proteins | sample TARA_R110002153 | Tara Oceans TARA_R110002153 (sample SAMEA4398193) | marine metagenome | biome: Polar Biome; feature: [SRF] surface water layer (ENVO:00010504); material: water (ENVO:00002006), including particulate matter (ENVO:01000060) such as... | depth 5 m | reverse complement strand
CCAATTAGATATGGCAGTAAACACACCACACAAAGTAAAACTGTATATAACAGAATGGATGTTTTAGTGAATTCGATACCGTGGGTTACCGGCAACATAGGTACTTGTGCCTTGGCATAATCTTTTTCACGATGAATGGCTAACGCCCAAAAATGTGGCGGAGTCCAAGTAAAAACAATCAAAACTAATAACAATGCATGAGCGTGAATTTCACCGGTAACTGCCGTCCACCCAAGTAATGGAGGAATGGCACCAGCTAAACCACCAATAACAATATTCTGCGGCGTCGCGCGTTTTAAATACATGGTGTATACCACCGCATATCCCAACAACCCGGCTAAAGTTAATACTGCCGTTAAACGATTGACCCAAAGTTCAAGTATGACATAACCCACAACAGTTAATACTGCGGCAAAAATTAATGCTTTTTGCGGGGTCACTTTGCCTTTTGCAACGGGACGATTAAATGTGCGCGCCATTTTGCTGTCTATTTTGCGATCAACAACATGATTCACAACTGCAGCGGCAGAGGACAAAAAGCCAATACCTGTTAATCCAGCAATTAAAATCTGCCAACTAATCCAAGTGTCACTAGCCAAACACATACCCACTAATGCGGTTAACAATAGTAATAACACTACTTTAGGTTTAGTTAATTCATAATAATCTTGGCAAGTAGACCATAAATTAAATTGTTTGTTTTGTTGCCCTGCGGCCACGACCTTACTCACCTTGTTCTCCTAAGTTTTACGATACAGCGTGTAACTAATGGTGATTAATATCAGCATCAAACACGCGGCTGTAGCGTTATGCATCACAGCAATAACAACAGGTAAACTGAATACTACATTGCTTACACCTAAAATAACTTGCACGCCTAAGATCAACACCATTAGTGCGGATAATTTTTTAATTAGGTTCGAGTTGGCCGCAGCATACAACCTAATACCTAACCAACATAAATACAAAAAGGTTACTAAGGCGCCTATTCTGTGGACAATATGCATAGTCATACGCTCATTATAATCATGAGCACCAAACTCATAATTATCTGCTACCGGAATACTAAAAGCACCGCCAAAGTCTAAACGTTCGTACCAAACACCTTCACAAATGGGCAATTCGGTACAGGCTAGCGCTGCGTAGTTTGCAGATGTCCAGCCACCTAATGCAATTTGCCCAGTCAAAATAATCATACCCAAAATTGAATATATTCCAAAACGGCGCATTCCAGCATCACCACCAGGAATACGATATGGGGTCAACCTTAAATACAATAAAAACAAACAAGATAGAACAGTAAAGCCGCCTAATAAATGTCCCATAACCACAATAGGTAATAAATTAAGGGTCACAGTCCACATGCCCAATGCACCTTGAAAACAAACTAAAAACACCAGAAAAAGCGGCAGTTTTACTGGTTTGTTATATGCTTTTCTGAAAATGCTATTAATAAAAATCACTAGTATCAAAAAACCTAAGCCACTGGCGAAATAGCGGTGGATCATCTCGTTCCATGCTTTGTGTTCTTCAAATGGACGGTCGGGAAAAGCCTGTTGTGCGATTTCAATATTTTCAGTGGTTTTAGAAAAACTGAGATGACCATAACAACCCGGCCAATCAGGACAGCCCAAGCCAGCGTCAGTCAGACGAGTGTATGCACCCAGTATTATTACCACCATCGCCACAAAAAGGCTTAACAACACCAGCTTCTTCATTTAAATATCCCCTAGCCGATGTGCGACAGTTTTAGCACTTTGCGCATATCCGACAAAATATCACGGCTATGCAGAATGGCCTGCTCTTGATCGATTTGTAATGGGTAGTGCAGAATCACGTTATCCAGCGTATCAGCAATAAAAATACCACCTGTGGTGTTTTCTTTAAACACTTGTTGCAGACTTTTTAAGTCAGTATTTAGCAAACGAATATTTTGTTTATCTTTGAGTAACGCTAGTTGCACGAGATTACTTTTTTCATGAGTGATAACCACAACCTCGGCACGATCACTTTCTTTGCCTAACGCACTATGTACTTGAGCAATACTGTAAAGGGCATTTTCACACTCGAGGGCACATATTTCTGGCAAAACATAAAGTAACTTCCACTTAGGTTGTTGCGTAGAGATTTGTAAAACACTTATATCTACCGGAGGAGAAAGCAGCTCTCCTTTGTTCGTAACAGCCTGATTAAACCAGCCATTATCTAAAGCAAGCTTAGCCAGTATTACAGGAAGTATAAAAACCGCAGCTAGTAGCAACATCATAGTTCTATTATTTTTTTTGGGAGTACTCACTTTTTGTTCCTTTTTAACTTATTTCTTTGAGCGATAACAAATACTGCTAATGCAGCAAATCCCAGCAAAAACCATTGTACGGCATAAGCCAAGTGTTTTTCAGGAGCCATTACTACTGGTTGCCAGTTTCTTACATAAGATGAAGTTTCTTGCGGGTTTAATAACACCACAAAAGGCAAGACTTCTTGGTTATAGTGTTGCTGAATAACCTTGAGGTCCGTTTGTTGCAAAACCTTTGGCCAATGACCATCAATCAGAGCGGTTTCCTTCACCATGGCATTATTCAGCGGTAGGGATACTACTCCTGCATAAGGTGCGTTTTCGCCATTAATCTGGATATTCGGCAAAATACTTCTGCTATTGGTAGCTGCTACCCAACCAAAATTAGCAATCACTATGCCTGATTTTGTTTGCATAGGCACCAAAACTTGATATCCCACCCGACCTTTATGGATCTTATTATCTAAGAGAAAATAACGAAATGCATCTGCAGTACCTTCAAAATTAATGGGCATATCCAACATTTCATCTAAATTACTGCGCAACACTTGTTGTAAATTGATTTGAGCGGTTTTGGCTGCAATATCTAAAGTTAATAAACGTTGGGTTTTTTCTTCAGCTCGTTGCAATTGCCAATTACCTAAAGCAAACATAATGACAACACACACAAAAGTTACTAAGGTAGCAACAATGGGTAAACGCGATAGAAAAGTCCACATAACAGTTCAGGATATCTTTAGGAGTAAATAGATGTTAATCAAAATACTTGTTGGCGGGTTACTATTATTTATGGTGTTCAATTTATTTAAAGCCATGATGATAATGCTCAAAGACGATCCAAACGGTCCCTCAATGAGTAAATTTATTGGTCGAAGGGTACTCACTTCAGCCATTATAGTTGGCCTTATACTTCTCGCTGTAGCTACTGGACTCATCACACCAAATCCAACACCACACTAACCAAATTAAAGAGCCACTGCAATTCAGTGGCTCTTTACACTAATAAACACCTTCGCTAAAAGATATAAACAACAGCAAAGAGTATTACCCAAACTACATCAACAAAATGCCAATACCAACTAGCGGCCATAAATGCAAAGTGGTTATCTGGGGTGAAATGTCCTTTGAAAACTCTAAGCAGCATAATAAATAGTATTATCGCACCTAGGGTAACGTGGAAACCATGAAATCCAGTCAATAAAAAGAAGGTATTTCCGTAAACGCCAGACTGCAGTGTTAAATTCATTTCGGTGTATGCATGAATATATTCTTCAACCTGCATCACCATAAAGATGGCACCAAGCAACACAGTTAAACCAAGCATCAGCTTAAGTTTGCCACGGTTGTTTTGTTCGAGTGCTACATGTGCATAGTGACAAGTTACAGAGGAAGTAAGTAAAAGTACTGTGTTAATCAGAGGCAGACCAGTCCAAGGCATAGCTTCTGTTGTTGTGCCTCCTGGAGTCACAACCAATGGCCAGATGGCTTCGAACGCAGGCCATAATACTTCGCCTGTCATATCATTATTTGATGCCCCACCTAACCAAGGTACTGAAATGAACCGTGCATAGAACAACGCACCAAAAAACGCTCCGAAGAACATCACTTCAGAAAAGATGAACCATGACATACCTTGACGATACGAACGACCCAACTGAGCACTATACATTCCGCTCATAGACTCATGTATTTGATTTCTAAACCAACCAACCAACATCACTATCAAAACTAAAAAGCCTGCACCTAAAATGTAAGCGCCGTAGCCCTCTTTGTCTCGAGTGCTTTCAATCACAAAATTGCCAGCCCCTACAGCCATTAAAAATAGTGCAACTGCACCCATAAAGGGCCAAGGGCTTTCTGCGGGAACATAGTATTTTTCGTATTCTTTTTCTGACATTGTGTTCTCCTTCATCCTCAATTCATTGCCACAACATCTGCAGAGGCAGTGACGTTGTAAAGAGTATATTGCAAAGTAAAATAAGTAATATCTTCAGGGATTTGTGGGTCGACATAAAATTGCATAGGCATCATCAGTTCCTCCCCAGCTTTTAATGTTTGTTGTTCGAAACAAAAACATTCAGTTTTATTCATATATATAGCTGCTGTGCCGGGAGATATGGATGGCACAGCTTGACCGACAATATCGGTGTCGGCAGAGTTTTTCACATAAAAACTCACTTTATTTAGTTGCCCAGGGTGCACTTTAACTTGTCTTGTCTCCGACCTAAATTCCCATGGCATACCGGTGTTAGTACGGGTAATAAAATCCACTGTGATCAACCGGCTCTCATCAATTTCAACCGCTTCATAAACGGCGGCTGTGTCTGATGGTTTGCCATTAATGCCTAAAGCATCGCAAAGCACATCATATAGAGGCACTAGGGCAAAACCAAAACCAAACATGCCTACAACGATGGCTAATAACTTAACCACCATTCTGTTGTTTTTGTTTTGTGTGTTTGCTTCGTTCATCATGTATATCTTTAGCTATTTTATTACAGGTGGTGTTTCAAAGCTGTGATAAGGCGCAGGAGACGGGATTTCCCATTCTAAACCTTCAGCTCCTTCCCACACTTGGCTTGATACTGGGTCACCTTGTTTTTTACAGGCCTTGATTAAAAGCGCTAAGAAAATAAACTGAGATAAACCAAAGGCAAAGCCACCAATACTTATCCACTTGTTAAAATCAGCAAACTGCAACGCATAATCTGGAATACGACGCGGCATACCAGCTAAGCCAACAAAATGCATAGGGAAGAACAACACATTAACCGACACCAATGAGCACCAGAAATGCCACTTAGCTAAGCCAATATGAAACATTTTCCCGGTCCACTTAGGTAACCAGTAATAAACCGCCGCCATGATTGAGAATATGGCACCTGTAACTAACACGTAATGGAAATGCGCAACCACAAAATAAGTATCATGATATTGGAAGTCCACTGGCACTATAGCCAACATTAACCCTGACAAGCCACCAATGGTAAACAACACAATAAAGGCAATGGCAAACAACATAGGGACTTCAAAGGTCATAGAGCCGCGCCACATAGTCGCCACCCAGTTAAATATCTTCACACCAGTAGGTACAGATATCAGCATAGTAGCAAACATGAAGAACAGCTCGGCCGCCACTGGCATGCCTGTGGTAAACATGTGATGCGCCCAAACTATAAATGACAACAAGGCAATAGAGGCGGTGGCGTATACCATAGAGGCATAACCAAATAACGGCTTACGGGCAAAGGTCGGGACAATCGCCGAGATAATACCAAAAGCAGGTAAAATCATAATGTACACCTCGGGGTGACCGAAGAACCAAAAGATATGCTGGAACATCACCGGATCACCACCACCAGCGGCGTCAAAGAAACTAGTACCAAAGAATTTATCGGTTAGCACCATAGTTACCGCACCAGCTAGCACAGGCATAACTGCAATCAACAAAAACGCTGTGATTAACCATGTCCATACGAACAAGGGCATTTTCATCCAAGTCATGCCTGGAGCGCGCATATTGAAAATGGTCACAATAACGTTAATTGCACCCATAATGGATGAGGCACCCATTATGTGTACCGCAAACACAAATAGTGCGGTACCGTCGCTACTGTAGGTCGTAGAAAGAGGCGCGTAGAAGGTCCAACCAAAAGCAGGGCCACCGCCTTCCATAAACAAAGAAGATAAAAGAATTAAGAAAGCAAAAGGTAATATCCAAAAACTCCAGTTGTTCATTCTAGGTAATGCCATATCTGGCGCACCTATCATCATAGGTATTAACCAGTTTGCCAATCCAGTAAAGGCAGGCATAACCGCACCAAATACCATAATCAGACCATGTACTGTGGTCATTTGATTAAAGAAGTTGGGTTCAATTATTTGTAATCCAGGTTGAAATAACTCAGCGCGGATCACCATAGCCATTGCGCCACCAGTCAAAAACATGATGAACGCAAACCACAAATATAGGGTACCTATATCTTTATGATTAGTGGTGTATAACCAACGTTTTATTCCAGGGGGGATATGATGCTCATGGTGCTCATCATCGTGGTGATCATTTGTGTGAGTAGTATCAGTTGCTGCTGTCATGGTCACCTTCTCCTATTGTCCGTTCATGGCTGAATTAATGTCTTTGGCTTGTACTAAGTCACCAGTATCGTTACCCCAAGCATTACGCTCGTAAGTCACTACTGCGGCAATTTCAGACATTGTTAATTGTTTTGCATAGGCTTGCATAGCCGTACCTGTAACACCGTTGACCAATATATCAATGTGTTTAGGTTGGTCTGTTGTAGCTATTTGGCTGCCTTTTAAGGATGGGAAGACCCCTGGTAAACCTTCACCATTTGGCATATGGCAAGCTGCACAGTTGGCGTTGTAAACTTTTCCACCTAAATCCATAGCTTCGGCCATAGTCATATTCATGGCTAACAATCGTTGTTCTTCTGCCTTAGCTTTTTGCTGGATAGCTTGCTGCTCAGCGATCCACTTATCATACTCAGCAGGCTCTTTGGCAACCACCACAATAGGCATAAAGCCATGATCTTTACCACAAAGCTCGGCACATTGACCACGATATATACCGGGTTCATTCACCTTAGTCCAAGCGTCATTGATAAAGCCGGGGTTAGCATCTTGTTTGAACCCAAAATCTGGTACCCACCAAGAATGGATAACATCATCTGAAGTGATTAGAAAGCGAACTTTTTGACCAGTAGGAATGACAAGAGGTCGATCAACTTCAAGTAGATAATTTACGCCTTTAGGAAGCTTGCCAGAAATTTGCTCAGCTTGAGTAGCCATTTTTGAATAATATTCAACGTCATTATCCATATATTTATAGTGCCACTTCCATTGTGAACCAGTCACCAAAATGGACACATCAGGCTCACTGGCATCTTCCATATCAATTAGAAGGTTCATAGCAGGGACAGCCATAAAGACCAAAATAACAAAAGGAATAACTGTCCAAGCTATTTCAACTTTTACACTTTCATGAAAATTAGCAGGCTTCGCACCTCTAGATTTTCTATGAAAATACATAGAAATAAACATTGCGATAAACACACCAGCACCAATCACAACACAGATTATAAACATCAACATATGCATGTCATAAACACCAGCACTGATGTCTGTCACACCTTTAGTCATGTTTAGCTGGTATTGCTCAATATGATCACTCGTTTCTGCAAACACCGGCGCTGTCATCAATGCAGTTAGCATAGTTCCAGCCTTGAACAAAATTCTTTTCACATGGCACCTCATATACGTTTAACGCACTTCTTTATTTTTCACTGAAACACAAATCTCAAAACAGTAAAAACTGCAAATTGAGTTAACGTCTAGTTAATTTATTGTTATTTTTTCTACTGGAATATTAATGGTCGCTTATTTAATAGCAACTAGTCTAGCTTTTATGTTCAACTTACAACCAACTGATTATTTTTTAAACACAAAGTTGTTAATAAATGAAAAATAAAGAAAAAAATGGGGGAGGAAAGGCAATCTAGGAAGACAAAAGTATAAAATGTGATAAAAAATGATAAAAATTTAAAGACGCATTATTCAATAATAATACGTCGCATCGAAATTACATCCAATCGGCGTTACGAATAACTCCCACTGCTATGCCTTCAATATTAAACGGCTGAGTCGCCAAATCGACTATAATCGGAGAAAACGCTTCATTTTCAGCATGTAGCAAAACCTGCTTGCCTTTTTTCTCGAGTCGCTTCACTGTAACGTCGTCTTCGACTCTAGCGACTACCACCTGACCATTGTGGACGTCAGTAGTGCGATGCACGGCTAACAAGTCGCCATCCAAAATACCAATATCTTTCATGCTCATACCGTTCACTCGCAGCAAAAAATCAGCACTGGGTTTAAACAAGCTTGGATCCACTCGATAATGCCCCTCAATATGCTCTTCAGCCAAAATAGGCTCACCCGCAGCTACCCGCCCAATTAAAGGCAAGCCCAACTCTTCAAGTTGATCCTCAAGAGGGATATTCAATTTAATACCGCGAGACGTACCGGGCAATATTTCTATTACTCCTTTACGCGCTAGCGCTTTTAAATGTTCTTCCGCAGCATTTGCAGATTTAAAACCTAATTCCCGAGCAATTTCTGCCCGAGTAGGCGGCATTCCTGTATTCAACATTGTATTTTTAATTAGTTGAAGTACTTCTTCTTGTCGTGCAGTTAGTGGACGCATAAACAGCCTGTTTTTCTATACAGTTAGTGTGAGTATATACAGTTATACTTAAATCTCAAATTTGTTTTTATGTAGGTGATAATGACAACCCAAATATTCACACTGGGATGTCATTGTTATTTTTCAATGAGTTAAATGCTTTTAGGTAACAAATAAAATTATACTAAGTACGTCATGAAAGTTAATTAAACTATATGCAGGCACGATACTATGATCCAGTGATTGGGCGTTTTTATTCGAATGATCCTGTTGGTATGACGGATATTCATACATTTAATAGGTATGCCTATGCTAATAATAACCCATACAAATATACAGATCCTGATGGAGAAGCAGCACAACTTGTAATAAAAGCTGGTCAACTAGGTTACAGAGCTGGCAACGCTATTAATATCGCTACTCAATTGGTAACAGGTGCTAGTCTATCCACACATATTGCTAATGCTGTTTTTGATTTGGTTCATAATGAGTCATCAGACGTGGATGGTTTTGTCGATGATTTGAAGGGAAGATCTGAATCAGATGCAAATAGTGGTAAAAGTAAAATAAGAACGTTAACAGATGGAAGCTCAGTTGATGATGCTTTTGATGACTTTCCAGGTGAAGAAGGTGAGGCTTCAGATGGCTCTAAAGTTAAAACAGGATCTGATGGAACTACAGCACACGTTCATGACTCTAGCAAGGATAGCGGGAAAAAAACGTTAAATATAAAACGGCCAACATCAAAAAAACCGATCAAATTCAGGGAGCCAGAGAAAAAAAGTGATTGATTTTATAAAAGAAATAGAAAACCGATTAGGTCAATATAAAAGGTTGCCAAGCACTCCTTTTAACTCTAAATGCAGGTATGCCATCTTTCCCGCATTAGAAGATTATTGTGTAAATGAAAGGTTATATGAGACATTGTTTAAGGCTAACAAACGGTTAGGTAACAGTTATTTTATAGCGAAGTCATTTCTTGATGTAAAAGGGGAAGCTATATCCATTTTGAAGCAAGAGGAAATGAATTGGGCGGAGTTTGAGCGATTTCAAGGACTACCTCTAGTTTATGAAGGTTTCTATGTAACAGGAAATAATTTTAATTGGCTTGGGCTATATCATCCAGACGATTATTTTGTTTTAGGTGCAAATGATGAATTGACTAATCTTGTTACATATCACCTGTACGGTAATGATGATTGGCAATCCAAATTAGAAGAGGCTTTCATGAATAAGCAAATGGATATGTATGAATCAGACTATAAAGCATTAAAGAGCAAACTATTCAATTGATATCCATAAAGGTGGATAACTGTTTAACACTTTGAATCCAAAGCCTCGCCCTCGCGGGGCTTTATTGTCTCAGTGAATATGATAGGTTATAAGATGTTAAGGTAGAGTCTCGGTCTTACGATATTGATGAATTCGCATATTTACAAACTCAATTCCAAAATGATCACTGTTAAGAGCTTGTATGAAAAAGATAAGTGTCTCTGGTGGAAATTCAAAAAAAGCAAACAGGAAAAGAGCTGCTATTGCATATAGTAGTTTGGTAATTGCTAGCTTAGTTATTTACTTTCTAGGTAGTTTAGTTGTTAATCTATATGGATTAGAACTTCAAACAAAAATTAGGGATGTTGATTTTTCAAAGGCATTATTAGTCTTCTTAACGATGCTCCCAATAGTTGGAATAGTAATATGGGGTACATTGACCACAATCAGTCAGATATTTAAAAAGCTAAACGTCTAGTTGTTGAGTGGTTGGTTCCATTTTAGAACGAACCACTTTAGCCTCATTGAATCGAAATCCGTGCCCTCAGCGTACTTTACGTGGACAGTTATCTTAATTTGAATCCAACCTCATCGCCTAGCACTCGCGGTGCTTTTTGTTTTCAAATTAAATGTGGCTTAATGGAAAAAGTCGTTTTATTCATGTACCTGGCCTTTTACTACTAGCAACTTGATAGCAGCAAGCTTTTCCATTTCATCAACATCACAATTGAGGTGGTCTTCGCAGCGAAAGATAATCTACTTAGTAATTCGATTTTCCAGACGAGCCTTTTCTGTAGGTATCAAAACCTCGGTTCTAATATCAATATGCATTTTATTGCAGGCTGAGCATTCGGCATTGTGGAAATCAATTTTGCTTGTTTGCATAGGTAGACCTTGAAATCGGTAGGTTAATGAAAAAATCCGTTTGGTATCAAATTGAGTTGATTGATTTGTGAAGGACTAAAACCGTTGCGGAGTAGTTCGAAGTCTTTCATCTGCACCTCAGCTTTTGAACCTTCACCGAGTATTTGATAAACGCTTCCGTTCGCTGTTTTTATCAGGCATGTATTAGAATTTATCTCATTGATTTGTGACGTACAAATGTAATCACCGCTAACAAAACGGCAAGTATTGTCGTAAACACAAGTGCCCCATAGAACTTTCCCTATTAAACCTTCTCCATCAATTATCGATACAATTTTCCAATTCGCAACGACGGTATTCATAAGTGATCCCAATGATTAAAATGATTAAAATGATTAAAATGATGGGTAATCTTAGGAGATCAGGGATTAAAACTATAGCGAATCTGTGGAAGTAATCTCGACTTTTTTCAGCCAAAAATTAGCACTGGTTTGTGGCTGGTGATATCTTCAAAATTGGGATTGTGGTGTCCCATTTGGATGCGAATTTACATGTGACTCTATCATGAACGAATCTTGACCGAAGGTGGTTCGTTCTATTTTGGAACGACCCACTCTAATGTCTAGCAAGCTGTTGGACAAATTAATGAATCAAGAAAACACCTTAAAACGAAGCATTGCTTGCGCACTCATAAACAGCATTAATATTGTGGAATGAAGCAAGACTTGCTAAGTTAATTATGACAAAGTCGCTAGGTAATTAGACTGACACAATTTCTTGGTAATCAATAGCCTCAACGAATAAATTTACGAGCAATGTCATCGTTTTAGATTACAGCTACAAGGATAGTGTAACGTAAATGAGATACAAGCTGTTGATTTACAATCGAACTGGACTGCATAGCCATCTTGGTCATGTGTCTCCAGATGAATATGAAATCGTGTATTCAAAGGCAAGCTAAGTGTCTACAAAACTGGGGGAAGATCAGTAACCAACTAATTTAAAAAGTCTCGGGGGAGCTTTTTTAAATTTAGCAGGAAATGATCATGTTTGGATATGCAACCATGCGACAAAATTGGTTTAACATATTATTCAAGAATAATTGGACCTTTAAATTGAAAAATATATTTAAAAGAGACCTGAAAAAAGTGATATATCATGAATCTGGTCATCTAATAATGATAAAAAATTTTGGTGGTGATGGGGTTGTTGTGATCAAACCCACATATACTGAAATCTAGCATTTTTTCTTCTAAAATTTAATTATTCATTTTTTTCTGCTCAAGAACTTTGTTTTATGCCGCCTTTGGCGAAGTTAAGCCAGATTGATTAATTAACAACCAGGCACTACGCAAGAAGAATAAACTGGCCCCACTTCCTGAGCGCAAGCGAAGGGCCAACGACAATTGAATAGCCACCAATAACCTAGACACATCCTAGCCGTTGAAGGGATTGTACGACTCATTTAATGCGAACTTCCAATGGCATAAATTTGCCCTTCAGCTTAAACCTGGCTTCGGCCAATAGCGGGACGCTTCGCGTTCTCCCATCGAACGGCAAGTGATCCCTCATTACCGAACTTTCTTGCCCTTGAAATAACCTAAATACTAATAACGATAATCGGTAGTAAATCTGATTAGGTGATTCGGTCAAAAAGGATTAGCGTCTCTTTAATTAACCTTGTTTGCTCAGCAACTAACTCATGTAATTGCGATTGCTCTGGCAATTCTTGCAATTGTGCAGTAATCGCCAACTGCCTTTCAACCGCGTCCTTTAATGCAATTCTTAAAATCTCAATGCCAAGGCCGTGGTACATGTGGTGACATGTATTGATGCATCCTAATTTTATAAACTCTCTATTTTTATTCTTTGAAAGGAAATTAGAGTCGTAGTTCGTACTAATATATATGCAGTCACGGCACTATCACTCCAGATAAGTTACATTTCTCCAAATCTAAAGCTCCAAAATTAATTTTGTAAACATTTATAAAGTGGCATTTCAGCGATTAGTAGTTACAACAATAGCGGCAACTTATGAAAAAAGGGTCGCTCTCACTAAGAAATAAAGTGTGTGTTTTGCTACTAAATTTTCATTTTAGAACACATAACAAAGGGCAATAAAATTCGGTTAATCGAAAAACCTTGAGCATACAAAATCAGAATAATTACTTACTTTAATCAAGAGATTGTAAAAAATTTTCTACTTGTTCATTAGTAATAACATTGATCATTTCGCGAATAGAATTATGCTCAATTTCCATTCCCAATGCTTCCTTCAACAAATTGATGGCCTCTTGTTTACATCCGTTATGATTAACTTCTAAAGTCAATAATACCTTTGCAAGTAAGTGTTTTTGTTTTGTTTCCATTAGATGTCCTCAAACAGGGGGAGATTGGTGTTTCTACCATTAACAGTAACTTAAAATGTTAGTGGTGAATAGTACTGGCTGCTCGCCGTAAATTATTGTAAAATCTTATTCTAATTTGCTGAAACCTTTCTGATTATTCAATGAACACTGCCATATACAAAGACTTTACATTTGAAGCCGCACATAAACTGCCAAACGTTCCTAATGGGCATAAATGTGGTCGACTTCATGGGCATTCATATAAGTTGAGGGTTCATATGCAAGGTACAGTAAATGATGATTTAGGCTGGTTTATAGACTTTGCAGATGTCAAAACAATCATTAAGCCTATTTATGACCAGTTAGATCACCATTATCTAAACGAAATTGAAGGTTTAGAAAATCCAACGGCAGAAGTCATTTCTAAATGGATTTGGGACAAATTAAAACCAAATTTGCCAATTCTTTCTGCTATTGAACTAATGGAGACATGCACTTGTGGTGTTATGTATAAAGGCAAATAGGGTTTGAAAATCCACTTAATTACGAATTGCACAAATAGCAAATCCAGCAAAATAAAACACAATATCAAATTGGAAAATATTGATCCGGAAGAATGCTTTCCTTCGCAAGAGTGGCTGAATAAACTATCAAGCCAAAAAGGATTATGCCCCGCAATAGACGTTTATGTTGGTGATCATTGGACAAGAGTTGTTGAAGTCTATAATCAAAACGTTCCTGTTTGGATAATTTCGGCTGGCTATGGACTAATATCGGCAGACGAAAAAATTTGTTCATATAATGCTACATTTAGTCCAAATGATGCAAACTCGGTTTCTAAATTTTATTCAGGTGAATCTTTAGCAGAAAAAAACAGAACTTGGTGGAAAAACATTCATCCCTCAAAATCTGAGGGGCCTGTTGATTTAACACCTATAGAAAAACTCTATTTTAAAAATAAATCAGATGCGTTTTTTATTGCACTACCTCCGAATTACCTAAAGGTTATTGAACCAGAATTAATTAAACTGATGCAGAGCGGATTAATTACAAAAAACAATACATTTATTTTCTCAAGTAAACAGAATTTGGATAGTTCACTAGAAAATTTATTTTATCAGGTAAAAGATGATTTCTGCGAGCAACTAGGTGGCAGCAGGATATCTCTTAATATTAGATTAGTAAGTTATATTCTAAAGAAAGTATCCACTAAAAAATCTGTAGTTGCCCAAGTTAAAAATTTTTACAACGAATTGCTGGAGGGTTCAAAGCCTGCAAAACGATTTGACAGAATGAAAATGTCAGATGAAAAAATCATTCGTTTCATTCGCGATGAGTCGATGCTTATAGGTTATGAAAATGCATCTGCTTCAAGATTACTCAGAATACTGCGAGATAAAGGAATGGCTTGTGAGCAATCGAGGTTTCGAACTTTATTTACGTCAACCAAATCAAACTTACAAACCAACATGGGTAGTAATTAGTTGAAAAAAGTTAAATTTTTTTTTCCCGATAGCCATGATTATGTCGATCCAACTTTTGACTTTGAAAAAGAAACTCATAATGAGCACCGAGTTATTCAAAGAGACGACAAATATGCTCATGAAATATTCAGTAAACCAGTCTATGACGGTATTTTAGTTTCAAAGGCTATTGTTGATGGCTTGAATGGAATAGGAGGTAAATACTCTGTTGCACAACGCCAACGTTTTTTTCGTGAAGGTATATATAAATTCTTTAGGCTGCCAAAAACTTATCAAACGATGGGTGATTGTGGCGCGTTCAGCTATGTAAAAGAATATGAACCTCCTTATACGATAGATGAAGTTAATGAGTTTTATTCCAATTCTGGATTTACGTATGGTATTTCGCCTGATCATATTATTTTCGATTTTGAAACAAAAAATAAAAAAGTGGTTGGTGAAAGACTAAAAGAATGTGAAAGAAGGCAAAATATTACACTCGATCGAGCAGATGAATTTTTTCAATCAAATAAAGGATTGGGCTTTTTACCATATGGTGTTGCTCATGGATGGAATCCCGAATCTTATGCACAATCTGTAAAGTCACTACAAGAATCCGGATATACAAAAATAGCTTTGGGGGGCATGATTCCATTAAAAAGTCCTGAAATACTCTCTGTTCTCAGCCATGTAAATACAGTAAGAAATACAAAAACTCAGTTTCATTTATTGGGTGTAAATAGACTCAATTATATTGCTGAATTTTCTCACTTCGGAGTTACCTCATTTGACAGCACTTCTCCTTTAATGAAGGGCTTGAAGGACGATAAATTTAATTATCATACACATGGTCATGATTATACTTCAATCGGTGTTCCTCAAGTCGATGCAAACAACACCATGAGAGGATTGGTTGCGGCAGGGGCCATTGACCAGAATGAAGCATTTGACCTTGAAAAAGAGTGCTTAGAGGCCGTTATCGGATTTGACAAAGGGAAGGTATCAAAAGATGAGGTATTGAAGACTCTGGTAAAATACGAAAGACTTTACAATCCGAAAAAGTCGAGAGTCGAATCTATGGATCGGGTTCTTATGGATAGCCCTTGGAAAAAATGTCCATGTGATGTTTGTCAAAAAATAGGAATTCACGTCGTATTGAAAAGAGCCGCAGCTAGAAACAGAAGGCGAGGATTTCATAATTTATATATTGCGTACGAAAAACTTCAACAAGAATTAGATAAAATTCAGCAGGATCAATAATGAGTAATATCAGAGTACCAGCATTAAAGATTGAGCAAGGGCCAGGCCGAGCACTATTTAGCTTTGCGATTAGAGGTAAAGAAATTCAATCTATTGCATCAATTTCAAGAGTTAAACGACATGAAAATGAGTTAGTAGGTTATCAGAGGCCAGAAGTATCTAACCATATTAAAGAGATAACACGCTATTTGGAGTCTGAAAATCCAATGATCCCAAATGCCCTTGTGATTGCTTTTAAAAAATCAGTTACTTTTGTTCCGTCTGAAAATAATAGCAATTTTGGGGAGTTGATAATTCCAATTGTCGAAATCGATGAGGAAAAACCAGGGCTAATCGTTGATGGACAACAAAGAGCGGCTGCGCTGAGAGAAGCAAGTATAGATTCTTTTCAAATGCCTGTTAGTGCATTTATAACTGATGATGCACAAGAACAGAGAGAGCAATTTATACTTGTCAATTCAACTAAGCCACTACCAAAAGGTCTCATTTACGAGCTTTTACCTTATACCGAGACCAAGCTTTCAGCAGCGCTTCAAAAGCGAAGATTTCCAGCAACGATATTAGACGAATTAAATCAACGATCATCATCTCCGTTTTATCAAATTATTAAGACCGCTACAAATCCTGCCGGTCTGGTCAAAGACAATTCTATCCTAAAATTAGTTGAAGCAAGTATCACCGAAGGTGCTTTATACAATTTTAGAGATGCCTCCTCTGGAGAAGGCGATATTGAAAAGATGATTGAAGTACTGTGCAACTTCTGGAGCGCGGTAAGGGATGTATTTCCTGAGGCTTGGGGTGTAAACCCGAAAAATTCTAGATTGATGCACGGTGCAGGCATGTCTGCTTTTGGCCATTTGATGGATGCAATATTTGACCGATATTTTACCGATGAGCACACGGACGTAGTCACTTACGAGCAATTTAAACAAGATTTAGAAAAAATGCAGCCATTTTGTAAATGGACAAACGGCTACTGGGATTTTGGCTCTGATGATAAGGTTAAGTGGAATGAGCTTCAAAACATAACTAGAGATATTCAAAAGCTCTCTAACCACTTATTGCGAAAGTACAGAATAGAAGTTTGGAATTAAGATTATGAAAAAACTGGTTATAATATATTCTGGTGGGATGGATTCTTTTACTGTTTTGAACAAGGCCGTTAAAGATGGTTTTGATGTGTTTGCTTTATCTTTCGATTACGGTCAAAAGCATAATAAAGAACTAATTTACGCACAAAATGTATGTAGTGAACTTAATATTCCACACAAAATATTAGATATAAAATCTATATCAACATTATTCACCAGTTCTTCACTAGTTTCTGACGATATTAATGTTCCTGATGGACATTATGAAGCTGAAAATATGAAATCTACTGTTGTTCCAAACCGTAACATGATTCTTATATCGTTAGCGATTGGTTACGCAGTAGATATAGAAGCTGAAGGGGTTTGGTATGGTGCTCACTCAGGTGACCATATGATTTACCCCGATTGCAGACCAGAATTTGTAAAAATAATGGACCAAGCTTCTAGGGTTGCCAACTTTGAGCCAGTTTATGTTCATGCCCCATATTTGGAAACGGATAAAATCGGTATTCTTAAAGATGGTATTGAGATGGGGTTAGACTATTCAAATACTTGGACTTGCTATAAGGGACAAGAAAAAGCATGTGGCACTTGTGGTTCTTGTGTTGAAAGACTTGAAGCTTTTGAGAAAAATAAAATTTTAGATCCATTAACTTATACCGAAAGTTAAAATTGAAATTTATTAAATGAAGTAGATGTAACAACTGGAGTAGTGATTTTGAGCAAAGCCAAAACTTGCTTTTATAACAAAAAGAATCATTGTTCGCATACTCTCACTAAAGAACACGTAGTATCTAGTGCTGTAATAAAATCACTAGAATTAGAAAACAGTATCATTCTTGCGGATGTTATGAATAACGAACCCATACGTAACCATGAGCAAACGATTAAGGATGTATGTAGTAAATGTAATAACGAAAGCTTATCGGAATATGATAATGCTGGTAAAAAGTTAGCAAACTATTTGTGCGACAACAAAAGCAATACCCCCCTAACAATACCATTTGGCAAACTAGAGTTTGGTTGGTTGCTAAAAACGCATCTCAATTTTTTCAGAGTTGTAAAGGACAAGCTTTCTGGTAAACCATTTAAAGTGAGCCAAAAGATAAAGAATAATATAATTGAAGGTAAATCATTTAATAATTCTTTTTGTTTGCTTCTAGTCCGACAAATTGATGAATCAAATTGCCACTGGGATGAAGGTGCGGTTAAGAGACTGCCAAGTTATTATTACAATAGCAAGCGCGTCTTTATTGGTGACTTAATTTATTCACGTTTCCAAATGAGACAATTTGACACTGTTCTTTTTTTTCCTATAGATGCAAACTACAAAAACTTTGATAAACGAGTAGATGATTTTATTGAACAATGGAAATGTAACCCAATACTTCAGTCATTTATAGACCTTGAAGGCTATGAATTGATAGATATTGAATTACTTATGGCAACTAATAAGCTTCCTATTAGATTAGTTATGACTCCAAGTATGTTAACCAAACGTATTGAGAAAGCCTTTAATCATAATTCGATTACAAAACTAAACCAAAAATTTAAAACATAATTACTGTACAGTAATCAAGCTAAAACCCAAATTAGCACTAGCCCGAACACAATATGGAATTCCAATTCAGGTATGAATAAGATAAGAATAGATATTTATTAAATATTTATTCTACCTATAATAATTAGCTAAAATCATTAACCTCTTGCGTAACTATGTGGTAATTATTGCCCAAACTATCTTGAAGTCTATTAATGTGTGCAATTGCTTTTTTGACATAAACTGGAAATTCATTAGCAACTAAAGTCCCACGTTTAGGTGACACATTAATTTCTGATGTAACTCCATCCCAGTACATAAGTAATTGATATACGTCTAATACTTTTGCTGCATCAATTTTCACTTCTATTAAGTGGATATCCTCTTTGTCTTTATAATACACATCTATTTCCGCCCCCCCATCCCAAACTTTCTTTTGATGTGGCTTATCCTTTCCTTTTAATTGATGGGTATTAACAATTGATTGAATAATTTTTTTTCTTAAACTTGTTTCAGAGTGTTTTTTTGTGTTTTTTTCGGGAAGAAACTCTGCTGCTATCTTTTCTCGTAGTAACTTCCAAATTTCAGAATGTGGATCTAAATCTGTTTTGTTATTAGTTGTTGAGAAATCTTTTTTTACAGATAATTCACCTAAAAAATTATTAAAGGATACATCTCCAACTTTATCTGGCCATACTTCTCTAAAAACACCAGTTTTTAACACTCTCCCCCTAACTTTCAACGTTAATCCACATCGAGCATTAGAGCCTCTATAATGAATTCTTAGAGGATAAGGCCACCCTTTAATCCCTTCTGATGAAGGTTCATTTACAGATTTATCTAATGTTCCTTGAATATATTTTGCAGTATACTCTTCACCAGCAAACTCTATTTTAATTATATTTTCTTCTTTCCTTATCGAGTTATTTACTAAAAAAGGAGTGGGAATAGGGGGAACTTCTTTTGTTACCCACTTTGCTGAGTCTTTTGATTTATATCTAAAAATAATTTTATTATCATTTAAATATTCGTGATACATAACCCCAACATGTTCACCAAGCCTTTTAATTAGTGTTTCAAATGTACTTGATGCAGCATGAATGGTTGAGAAATATTCTTTCTTCACTTCTACTGATATTTTCACTCCGCTCTTGGCTTCTCTTAATACATCTAAATCTTCTATCCATTCGCTCAAATCAATTTTTTCAGCCTGCATATTTTCACATATAGGACCTTCTACTTTGAAAACATCAGTAGAGTTTATTGGATTTGAATATAACTGAAAGTTAGTTTGGAACCCGCTAGTTAACATTGCCATTGCATTTTTTAAACCAAAACCGTGCTCATTCATTTCTCCTTGTTTCTCTGGTCTAAACCCAAGATTGAATATATTATCTTCGCCAGTCAAATGCTCTAATGAAACCCCTTGACTATTATCTGCGATCACTAATTTAATTGAACCATTATCTAATTCAAGAAATGAAGCTTCTATATATGCGGGATTGAAATTTCCTAGGTTTGAGACTCTAGCTGATAATGAATTATCAATTAATTCAGCTAAAGCATGTTGAAAATCTATAACTTGTTTGGCGTAAGACGCCCAAAAATTTTCTGAATGATTTTTGGTTTTGAATTTTATCATTTTATATTTTTCTCATTCTATGAATTATTTATCGCTTGAAACTTGACTACTATTAAGCTCTACATTCTAAAATATATATTAAATGTTTATATCTAAGCATTCCAATACAGCTCTTATAATCGAAGAACTACCTTTTCCATTACAGTATATTATGTCTTTATTTATTGCTTTAACGGCATAATATGATTGGTGCGCAGCACTTTTATTGCAGAAAACAAAGTAATCTGCGCTTGAAGCAAGATTCTTCAACTTATCTGTCGCGACTTTATCATGGTTAAGTTTAATAACGACTCCGGGAAACAAGTCTCGCAACATTTCAGCAGCACGTTGCCCAGCCTTCTCGGTAAGTGTTGATATACCTATTAACTTATCCTTTAAAGAAATTCTTGAATCCTCATGAGAGGAATTATCATCACTTATTAAGTGTTCAAAAGACTTATCTTCTGGCGCTATATTTTTATCTAACCAAATAAGTACTGTTTTTAGTTCAAAGTCGATATCAGACCAATGAGTTATCGAATATTGGCATATGCCATTCCACAGAGGATATCTCACTACTTCTGGTGCTTTTATTGCGTAGTCAAATAACATTTCGCTAAACTCAATAATGATAGGTAGTGATTTTCTACTCACCTCAACCTTTACCACAACCTCAAAAGCTTCTATTGCAGATGAGTACTGTTCTTTTGAGTGAGGTGTTTTGAATAAGCCTTCAATTAAGTCTCTCATCAAGCCAATAGTTATGTATGAAGTTTCATCATCCAATGCAATTAACTCAATAAGTCCTAACCAAAAAGCGCTAGTGGTTTCTACCTTGTTATCATCTAACCAACTGAGTAAGTGAGGGGCTATATTTCGAATACTCTCGGCATCTGCTGAAGTTGATATTGCCTCAGTAATAAATTTAATGTCGAATTCACATGGTTGCCACTCACTTATTAAATCAAAATTAATAAGATTTCCACTAGCGTAGTGCTTAAACCAGTCATTCCAAGAGTTAATGACTGGACCTTTAGGGTTTTCGACTGTTGACTCAACAATTTCACTTTCTTCGATAATTACAGGATCACTGTTACTGCCATATATAAAATTTTCTAATGAACTCCATAATTTCCTAAAGGGAGGTGATGCTTTTGTTTTTTGGCGGATTTCAAAAGGAAGTTCCTCTAACCAATTAAATATATCGGTAGTTTCAGAAGGCATACACGCTTGCGAGTAATCCAGAATTTGAGCAACCACATCAAGAGATATAGGGCTATCAAATAAAGCTTGAAGTCTTGATGACTCGATTAATAAAGCACTACGAGATTCAATAAGTTTTTCTATTTTACTACATAACTCACTCACCCATTCTTCAGTAATAAAGCTTGGTGAAAATGAAATTATATCTTTACTATCGATCCCAATAGTGATTGCAAAAGCAGACCAAGCTTCCCAATCTTCTTTATATTTTTCTTCTTCATTTAGCCTAGGTTTAGATAGTAAAAATGACTCATAGTCAGCCAAACTAGGTTTTAGACCAACCCAATCTACATTAGACAAATCTGATAAATCTATATTATTGGCCTGCATCAAAGCACGAATTAGTAAATGGTATATTCTCGTTGGAACTATACCTGCTAAATAATCAGATAAACTCTCATGTGCAAGTATTTCATTCCATGAGGCGTTAATGGCCAAAGACTGGAGTTCAAGACCAACTAAGTTTCTATGACTTAATTTACTTGAACCTTTAGCTTCATTGTAAAAGGCTAATGCACTTTCTCCATCACCTTCACGACTTGCTAAAAAGAAATCACGCAAGATGCGCCCTATAGGACGCATTCTTACACTGGTGAACTTAGGCTTTGCTTCAAACCGTGCAGAGACTTCATTTAACGTTTTAACAATATAATTGGTATCTTCGTTGGAATTATCTGTAATCACTTGAGAGAACCTAATTACACCATGTGATTCAGATAATAGTAATGATTGTTCAAACTGTAGGTTTGATGATTTTATAATTTCATAAGACGATGTATGTGAAGAACCTAACCCGTAGTACAGGCTATTTTTCAACTCATTTAGCGATTTTATATCTGGAGACATACCATAAAAAAACAAATTACCATTTACATAAGCAGGTAAGAAGTATGGTCTTCGAGAGGCGAGGTTTCGAATAGATTTCAATATTAATAAATTTATTGAATCAGAGATTCCTTCTGTTTGCTTCTCTAACTCTATTTTGTTTTCACCAGAATAAAAACTCAATAGCCAAGATGGATAACTAGAAAAAGTCATGATCATCGTCCTCATCTTCTTCAACTTCAACGATAGGACCGTCTGTCATTTTTGGTTTTTGTTTATAGTTTTTAAAATAAAGGTTATCAAAGTCAATTCTAGCCTCTGAAATCTCATGAATATCACCAGAAAGTGTAAGCATTTCAGAGTTTATGTTTGCTCCTGAAAAGGTTAAATTCATCGACCCATCAATAAAGCAAGATTCAGTGATTAGTCCTTTAATATGTTCTTTATCTGATATTTCGAATCTAAAGTTATCTTCATTAACCAATTTACTTTTCAACAAACTTAGCGCTGTGTCATTGGTTTTAGTTTCATTAACTACGAGGTTGAGTTTACAACCATTAAGAACAGCAGTTTCTAGTAGCTCAACAAAAGTTACCATTCTATTACCCCAGTTCGGATTGAGGTAACTCCAGTTTCCAGATCGATTATCCAATATTTCAAAGTTAGTGAACCAAGCAGTTATTAACCAAATTTCTTCTGGCGATATAATTAAGCCAGCAAAAGTACTACCTAAAACTTCTTTTAAATGTCGCTTACCTAAAGGTGTTTTTGTTCTTATTTTTCGAAGGTTTTGATTAATCATTGAATAGCCTCCGCCAGTTCAACAACTAATATTATTTCGCCAAAGTTCCTATCAATTCTATTAACCCTTATGTGGAAAAACATCCCTAATTGATCTATCTGAATTGTATTTATTTTTAAAATGATCTGATTTAATTTAGAAAGCTGTTCGGGTTTAATTACTAACTTAATTAAGCCTTTATTTATAATTCCTTGTTGTAACTCTAGAACCCAATTATCTCCATAATTAATGATTTCACCATTATCAGATATCACTTGTTCAACTATTAATCTTTCAGTTCTATTATTTCCACTAATAAAGCGATTATAGAACTGTGTACTCGACTGTCTTACAATATTTCCTCTAGTCCACAACTGTCCTATCACTTTATCTTTAAGCTTATTGACAGTTACATTAGTCTCAGATGTTATTTCTTTAGCAATAAGAAAGGATGCAATATTCAGCGGAATCTCAATTTTTAGTTCTGCTTCAATTTCTCTCCACCTATCCATCCACCTTTTTAGATCTTTATCTGTTTCTACAGAACTACCAGCCTTTAATACTCTAGTTTGTAAAATACTATTGAAGCTATGAGATAAAATAGTTCCCATTTTCCTTAATTTCTCATTAATAGAAGTACTTGCTTTTACTCGCTCACTAAATTGCTGTGAATCGCGGTGCGCTTTAAAAGACGCCCTTAAACTTTCGTCACATTCTAGATTTAATAATAATTGATTAAGATCAAAGTCAACCTGTTCATAATCTCCAGCCTGAAAGCTCCTAGAAAAGTGATTTAGAATATTAAGAGGATCACTATTGTACACAGTCTCAAATCTATTAATTATCCCAATCCCACCAGATTCATTTTCAGTTAGCCAAATAGTTAATTTATCACCGGTCCATACAGGGTCCACATTTAAATCGTTATCACCAACATCGGGTAATATAGTGCTTACTAATTGATTAATACCCCCTGATAGGGTGTTTGACATTAGCATTCTCAACCATGAAATATAGGCTTCACCAGATAATTCAGAATATAAAGGAGTTAATAAATTGCTAACCACATCAATAATTAGTTCATTTGATAAAAATGAAATCAATTCACTTTGTAAAACTTGCTCCTCACCTTCATCCTCACTTAAAGTATTTAACTGAAATAATTCTAATGGAATAGCTTGTAATAGTTCTCGACCCTCTTTTGAACTCAGGTATTTAATAGCATCTTGAATTGATAGGTGTTTTTGAACCGAAATTAGCATCACTGTTGTTATGACGCACTCGAACACCCAGTTTGCTTGGAACGTATTATTAAAAATAGAAGCATTAATAAAACTATCTTGAACAAAAGAAAAGCGTAAGGAAGACTTAACGCCTTCATCTGACGCTAAGCTGAGTAATTGGTCATCAGCAAACTGAAAAACCCATCTCATTCCATCTACAAATTGGATAGTTCCAATACCAACAGAAGCACCTTGCTCTTGCCAACTAAATGTAATATTAGATGTCTCTTTAGTCTTAAATTTAATCTGAGCATTAGAACCGGTTGTATATCTGGTTACCTCAACAGGTTGCATATATTTGTGCTCAAAGAAACAAAGGTTGGTCAAATATTTTTTCCAATCACAATTAGCCGGAGGAGGTAACTGATGTTTGTCTTCATCAACTTCGAATATACTTTGCCAGTTCAAAAAAGCGTTGCTTGTTTCTGTTACATTCTTTAATTCAAGTCGCTTAGTTAGTATCTGTCTTGGTTGGTAAATTTTCAGTAATTCACCTGATGCATTAGTCGTTTCTTTAATAAAATCCCTACTTATTCCAAAAGCATCTTCTACTTCAAACCCTATTTCAGCATTAACACCCACTATAGGTTCGAATCCTTCAGGGACTAACCAATCTGTTTCATAACGATTATTTAAAGTAAAACGCTTCGAAATACGACCTGGAGCATATTCCTTTAATCCTTGAAAGAATCCCATATTTTGCCATTCCTGAGTTCTTTCATCTTTATTTCCTCTGAGTAAACATATATCAAGAGATGGAAGAATTAACTCGCTAAAAAGTGTTGCCGGAATAAACTCCGGCATAGGCGATCCTTTACTTTGAACGCCAAGCCACTCTTGACCATTTACCGACCAATTTGTTCGTAGTTTTTGCAATAAACTGGGGATAAAGTCCATAAACAATGAGCGTGGAGGTTGCCAGCAAAGCTTTTCAACTTCCAGACGACTAATACCTAGTGCTGAGACCAAATATTCTGTAAATGAATTTTGGTTACTTGAACAGTCTAATAAGCCATTTACTTCTTTCTCTAATTTATCAAGGTATGCTTTGTTATTAGCGTATTGGTTGGGTTTCCTTAAATAATACCAAATACTTCCTTTACCTATTTTTTTCCCTAGCCACTCCAAAGTAGCTAAGCTTGCTTGCATTTTTTGAATATGATTATTTTCTACAGGAAGTTTGTTCACGTTAATTTCAGGGTCTACCAAACTTTCATATTGATGAAAAGCGACCCTATCCCGACCGTAATCTGAAAGAACTGTTATCATCCAAGGTCTCATTCCTCTTGACCGTCCAGCACGCCCTTTTCTCTGTAAATAAGAAGCCACACCTCTTGGAGCTTTGTGCTGAATAACAGCGCCAACTTTAGAATCGTTATAACCCACCTCTAAGGATGCTGTAGCAACAATAACCTCCGCTGACTCACTTACCCCAGAATCTTGACTTGAAGTACGAGCAACGTCTGCACGATCGTCATCTTCGGTGCTGTGACCGATGTATTCACAATTTGACCAATCTTGTCCTAGAAGTTGAATTTGCTCTTTATTCGAATGGTAGTTCGGATGTTTTGAGCTTCTCAAAAAAGCTAAAGGCTCGGATTCAGGTGTTAACTTTCCGAAAGCGTGACTCCACCCCTCTGCATCTGCAATCATCTCAAAAAGTCGATTGTTAACATCTAAATCATCTGTAAAAACAAATGTTTTTGTTCCAAAGGTACCATTTGAAACTGGTTTTTTATTACTATTACTATCTAACATACGACGTGTAAGCATTGATGTTTGTATGGTTGTTGATAGTAGCGCTGATTGGGATACAGGATCTCCTCGCAAAGCTAATAGGTATTCAGCCCCTTCTTCAATTATTTCAGAGGATAGTGGCTCAATTAATTCTACGTTATGTTTTGCTGTCCCGGTTAAACTACTAAAAAAACCAGCAGCATCACTAAGGGTTGCTGATAGACCAACAAAGTGCGGTTTGTTTTCAGAGCGCTTCATCCATCGTTTTAATAAATATGATGTTTGAGCACCTGTTGTTCCTTCATATGTGTGAACTTCATCAAGCAAAACTAGTGGAATAGGGGCGTTAGTATTTACGCCGAAAAGGTGATTGTTTTTACTGTCTGCTAAATGTTGATTTAACATTTCTGTAGTTGTAAAAAGAATATCTGGGGCAATAGATTGGCGCGTTAAAGCAACCTCATCTTCATAAATTTTATTGCCACAACGACTACAAGTAAGTATTTCTTTCTTTAACTTCCTATCATCGTCAAGCCATTTTAATTTTCCAGAGCATTCGCACTTTAATAAATCAAATTCAATGGCATTAAACTTAACTTTATCGTCTAGATATCTATCATCTAATGTGTCTCCAAAATAAGTCCCGATTTTAATTTTACGTTTATTATTCTGTAACAAATAATCATCCAATAACCTAGCTTGCTTAAACGTTTCATTAAACTGATCTTTAAGTAGTTCTTTACGTGGATAGATTGCTAATATTTGAACTCTATTACTTTGATCGCTACAAATATTTTGTGAAAGTTGTGTCAAAGCCGGTAAGTAAAAAGAAAGAGTTTTACCGCTACCAGTCCCAGAGCACACAATAGTTCCCGAAGGTTTATGGGGTTTTAAATTCGACATGTGCGTCGCGTATTTATCAAGTACTCTTTTTGTTGCTCTTACCTGAAAACCTGAAAGATTAAATGACTCGTCTCCTCCACCTAACAATGAAAGCAAGACTTTATTGTGCTCATTAGACAAGTTTAGTTCTTCGTTTAGTTGGCTAATAGCTATTGACGACGATATGTTTCTTTTAGGATATTGACGTGGTCGACGGATAAATCGAAAATCAGAAACTAGAGTTTTAGCATTTCTTAAGTCTTGCTCATGAAACCATTGCCTCAAGTTACTATAAAGGTAAATTGACTCTGCCATTCGGGAACGATAACAATTATCTGTATAAGCGGATTTAACCTCTACAATTAAGCTCTGTTCACATAATTCCTCAAAAACCTCCTCCCAACCTGAGGACGTTTTTAATTTAATAAGCTCTATGATTTCACTTTTATTAAAATAGAAACTTGTATCACCCCATGAGAGTAATTTAATTTCTTTCTCTTCAATTAAATCAAGACATGACAACAGTAGGCTCTGTTCAACCATAATTCCCTCTATACGATTATTTTAGTTTATCAGCGTGAAACTTTTAGTTTTGTAAGTAAACCTTGATTTCTTAACCACTCAAACACATTTGGAGTTACAAGCTCTAAAGTTGGAGTTGACCATGTTGCATCAAGTTCTTTTAAGAACTTGGCTACATCTTTCGGTAGCTCGGATCTATCCATTTGGGCACGCAATTTAATCAATTCTTCTTTCAAATTATTTAGTGAAGAAACTAGACTAGAGTTAACATCTTTTGAAACCTTTCCTGCATCAAACCTAGCTTTAAAGTTGTTATATTGGCTATAAATATCCTTCTTTCCGGGAATTGTTTTTTGCTGTTCTAAAACAATTTCTTCGACAACAAAATGATTTTCTAAATTTGATAGCCAGGTTTTCCAATATTTATTATTTAAGCTGTTAATTACCTCCGAAAAATTTTTAAGATGAATATCAAACTCATTCAAAGATTCATCCTGCTGAGCTTTAAAATTAATATCCTTCCATTTATCCGTAAAAATGTTCATTGATTCTTTAGCGTTTTCTAATAAACTTTTAATGTCATCACCTAGAACAAACTTACTTCCTTCACCTATTAAATACCCAGTATTTTCAACATCCTTACGGCGAGGTACTAGCTGGTCATCAAGACGACTAATTAGAGGCATAACCCTAAAAATGACTTCTGCTCGTTTTAGCATCTTTAAAGAGTCATTTAGGCGTTTTAATACATCAGTGTTAGCTTCTATAATCGTTTCATTTTCTTGAGCGTTAGATGATAAATTAATTTGATTTTGAAGTTCTTTAATTTGTTTTTTTAATGTGCTCATTTTACCTCCTCGATTATATACTCATTGAATTCGTCCAGAATTGTTTCAATGAAAATAAAGGAGCCTTCTATTTCTTTATTAATTTTATCTACTTGTTTAATACTGGTTGTGTCGTTTTCTTGCATGATTTTTGGGAGTACCGTTTTATTAAATTGTTTCCAATTTTCTAAAACTTTACATATGTTTTTAATAACATTGCCATTTAGCGCCGAAAGGATTTCTAGCTGAGTTAGTTCATCCTTTGCATTTAACAGGTTTATCGTATTTTGAATATCACTCCATTTACAGTCATCGATAACGGCTTTAATATCTTTATTTAAAGTAGGTCTTGCGACAAAATCATTGGGATAAAAGCCTAAATCAGATATAGCTTTGTAAATAGACTTCATCTCTTCTAACAAGTCAAAAAGGGCGTCTCTGTTGATACAATCGTTGAGATGCTCATTAATCAAATCAATATTAAGTTTTAGTTCCAAAACAGATTCATTCTTGAGTTTTTTCTGAGATGGAGATAGCAGTTCATGATTAATTTTTTTAGCGTTCCTATATGCAGCATTAAAAATATCATTATCAAAAGCAACATTACTTACTTGGATCAAACTTAACCAAACTTTCTGTGTTTCATCCCATTGGCTCAATAAGTTTTCTCTAAATTCCTGATATTTGTGATTTATAGCTGGCTTCAAGGTATCAGCAATATGAACAGTTTTTTTGAGTAATGTACTTTGTGGGGTGCCATCCGTTTTTAAGCCCAACCCCTTCGCTAGTAATATTTGCTTAGCTATAGAGTCAACCAAATAATTCCCTCTAATTTTTTTAAGCATAAATTTAATAGCTTTAGGAATCCATAATTCTGCAAACTTAGTGTAGTAAATAAAATCGTCATAACCTTCAGGATAATTCCAGTCTTTAGTTTCCTCTTTTTCATTAAAGCTATGGTAACGAAGAATTGCTAGTGCAGAACGTTGGTAAAACAACGAAGTTTTTTCATCATCAAAGTCTTCTTTTAAGCAAAAACTATAACTTATCGCTTGCGGATTACCCTCTGCATACGGCAAATCAAACAAAAACCTTGGTCCTTGTTTAAAAGCACATTCATAAACATTCTTACTTTGCGTATTTGTAAAAACACTTAGATTTTCAAACCCACTCCAATCAGAAGGATGACGATTTTTAATCATCTCGAAAAGTTGTATTCTTATTTTTTTTGCTGATATAAAAGAAAGAGGTTGTTCACGATTAAACCAAAGCTGAACTTCATTCAGAATGACATCATCTTTAACTTTGATTATAGAAGGTATTTCAACATTACTAGTGGTTGGGTTTTCGGGGGGTTCGGGGGTAATTATTTCAGTATTCGTAGATAACTTCAGCGCAAAATCTTGCATTGAAAAAGCTATAGCAACATTTCTATTCAATGACTTTTGAACAGATTTAAGGTTTAACCCTTCACCCCAGATTGTAGAGAGAATCTGTGCTTTTCTAGGGGAAGCTAAACCTAAGATCTGTATTTCACTATTTAACGTTGTTATTGATTCTTTAATAGAGAAGTTTTGTGGAAAAATTTCTTCTAAATAATCATCCCTATAATCACGAAGTAAATTTAAAAGTATTCCGTTTATAATATCTCTCGGATTAAATACGATACTTTTATCCTGATCTATACAGTACCATCTTGCTAAAGTATTAATTGCTTGTTGATTATAGGGGAATAAAGGGATACCTATTGATGAAGTGCCAAAAGAATTTAATAATTCCGATTCACTTTCTGAAAGATCACACCCCCAAATTGGAATATCATCATTTTGACTTTCTAAATTAACTTTGGTCTCTAGTAAGCTTTTACCAAACCTTGCAGCATTTATATAACGACTACAAAAATCAACAATCCGTTTAGGAATGTTCTCTTGGGTGTCGCTATCTTGTTCAATATGCCATTCAAATAGTGCTCTTGATCTAATAGTAACTTGCCTACGCATATAACCATGATAACCTGTTGTAACCGCTAGAACCGATCTTAGTACACAAAGGTCTTCTTGACTTTCTTCTAGTAAACAATCAATCAATACATCTTCAATGGCAGAGATTGCGGCTAAATCTTCTACTAAGATAACTAGTGTTCGTCCGAGATTTTTTAGGTGTTTTCTAATTTCTTTAAATAAATCTTGAAAATTTCCATTGTTAAATTGGAATAATTGTTGAAAGGCTGTTTGAGTTGCTTTTCCTATTGCTTCATTTAGCATTTCTACAGCTTTTTTTCTTTGCTCCTTATCAGTATCTAACCTGAGATCACTAATAGCCTTTCTAGCGGGCAATGCTAAATTATCAATTTCTATTGATTCAATCATCGATTCAAAATCATTTAAGGTTAGTTCATACTCTGTATTATTTATTACTTCGTCTGAAGCCCCTTTAATCCACCTTGTAGCGATACTGTATATACAACTTTCACCATTTAACAATTGAGATTTAAATAGAATATCTGTAATTAAAGTCGGGAGTGATTTTGATAAACTAATTTTGTTTTTTAAAACACTATTATTCCTGTCTTCTCTAAGTGCATTTAAAGCTTCTTTTCCTAAATCTTTTATCCTGTGGGATATAAATGTAACAAATAAATCTGCCACCTCATTTTCATTTAACGCACTGCCAACTTTCTCAATTCTCTCTCTTGCTTGATTAAATACGTCACCTTCTAATCCTTCCAGTAATAAATTTAATGTTTGTCTTAAACTAGCATTTTTGGGAAGTCGTACTATTTGCCATTTTTCATTATTTACTACTTTTTGAATCTTTAATTTTGCATGCAACCACCTGATTAAATGAGACTTTCCCATACCTGCTGATGCAACAATCGGGATGGGCCTTTCTATTTTCAAAAAGTGTTCTAGTAGATCTTCTTCCGTTGCATTATCTTTTGTTCCTTTTTCATCATGCTTTTTTAAATGCATCGGTTCATGAACAGCTAATAACGTATGATCAGACAACTCTTCAGCTTCAGTTTTAATACACTCATAGATATTCGGTTTAGTTGGCCAATAATTTTGAAGACTCATTATTTGTCTCCAGTAATACGAATATGACTTTCAGTTCTGCTCTCGCCATTTGGTAGCGATAAAGTAACTGCGTCTAATGAATCTGAAAGTCGATTTAAGTAAATAAATCCTTCTAAATTTAAGCGGTATAAAGCATGGCTTAAGCCTTTAGATAATCTGTGAGGAGGACTTGGATTCCAATCACTTTTTTTCGTCTGCATCATTGTCTCTATTTCAACTCTATATTCCCCTCTATCGAATACTGGAATATATCTATTCAATCTTTCAATAAATATGTGGATACTGATAGATTCTCCGCCAGTTTCAGAAAAAATATCAGACAGAAAAACCTTTATGAGTCGTGTTGGGTCGACTACATATTTATCCTTACTCACTTTTTCCATAAAGCCTAAAAGCAGACCATACTCTGCAAATCTACCGCTATCATAAGGGTTAATAGTTAAACGTGTATCATCCTTTGAGCGCTCCGGCATGTACCGAGAATTTATGGAAGGAATTTCTGTATGTTTAAAGAAACCTTTTTTCGAAAATGTGACTTCATCTAAAGCCAAAAACAAACAAATCCCTCTGATAAGTGGTTCTATTGTACTACCCGTTTGAAGATTGTATTGTTTACTGAAAATAGTTCGTATAATTCGAGAAGATAAATTTAAGTCAGTAGACCGCTCTGAAAAAGCTTTAATACCATCAATAGAACTTTCCCATAAATTCTGTTCTGTCCAAAATTCAATAGTTTCAAGTAGTTTCGGATTGCAATTGGAAATGAACTTTCCATCATTGCCTTTTTCTTCCCCTAAAAATAAATTATCTGGTCGATGTTGCTCAATGAGTGAATCAATTGAAATGAATTCTGAACTTTTTATAATCCTTCGGTTTAATATACGATCAATGAAAATTAAGGAGGGTATATGGCTACCTGGGTTAGCGTTATTGATTACTGACAAGGTTTTTTCTCCACTACATTCTTGAAATTGGCTAGCGGTATAGATTTATTATTATCTTGCCACCACAAGCGATACTGGCTTGTTTTTGTTTTTCTGTGACGTTCAGCTATAAAAAATGTCGTTTGATCTTCTAGAACAGGAATTGATACTTCCGAACCATTTCCTAAGGCAATATATAACGTAGGCCATAAATTAGTGTCATCATTAATATCTTGAGAGATCCAAAATGAACTGAAACCACTTGGAAGTTTTGTTTGGACTTTTCTTAAAAAACTTAAATCTGCTTTAACCGAATAAATGTATTTATTATCCAGCATTGTTTTGACAAGCTTAGACCATTGCAATTCAGACTTAAGCTCATGATTTTTATCATAATAAATACTAAAGACATTATCAAAAGATATATACTCGCTTAACGATGGTGGAGATAAATGAGTAGATTTATAATTATCAACAGAAACATTTTCACCTAATGACGGTAAAAATCCATCACACATCATACACCCCCCACATGACCGTTGAGGTCTGAGACCATTCAATGTGTAATATTTAACCAACTCTTTGCAAATAGGCTTGTCAATAGATATCAGATTCTCAGATAAGGTTAAAAATCCGTTCTCTTGGGTTTTAATCTCTTTCTCGCGGTGTTTTTGAAGATTGGTTTCCCAATATGAATTAGAGAGAAATTGTTCATTAATAATTTGGACCAAAACTCTGTTATTAAATATTTTCCAATATTCTTTTCGTTTTGAATTTTTTTCAAAATCATTTAATTCACTATCATCTTCAATTTGGGGTATATCATAAAGAATCCTAATCAAACCAGCCCGTTGCATGAGTAAAAGTGTTAACCAATTCCAATCTTCATTTCGTTCACTTTTCTTATTAAGACCGTCGTGATAATACGATGTATCCAGTTGGTATAAGTCCCCCTTAAAAACTGAATGAGAAGATATATCAACTTTCCTATCCCACATACCTTTCCACTTCTTGAAACCTAACTCTGTAGAGATTATTATTTCACTGTTTATTTTTTTCGCATTAGCTATTTGTTTCTTGTGATAAATCAATTTTGAAGTAGCTGCTTTGCCATCTCTTCCTGCACGACCAATTTCTTGATAGTAGCGATCGATATTATCTGGGACACAAGCATGAATTATGCTTTTCACATTTGACTTATCCATACCAACGCCAAATGCCGAAGTGGCAATAATTATATCAAGTTCGTCATTCTGCCACCGTTCGATTATATTCTTCCTTGATTGAATATTTGTCTTACCATTGAACAAAGCTATTCTGTTAAGTCCAATTTCATTGAGCTTATCTCTAAATCTAATTGAATCTTGAACAAGTGTCGTATATAGAATTAGTGGTTTTGGCAGTTTAATAACACGATTAATTACAGCTTGAGTGTGACAACTCTCTTCTACACTTTGATATGCTGAACTAACCTCTGGGCGTAAGAAATTACCATTAACAATTATTGGTTTTTTTTCAGGTTCACAATATAAAGTTGTTAAAGAATCTATATTACTTTGAGTGAAAGTAGCGGACATGAGAATAGTTTTAAAAGGTAGGCCACTTACTTGTCTTAAGGACGCTACTAAAGCTCCAAATTTTTGAAACTCAGGGCGAAAATTACTCCCCCAAGTATCAATTAAATGTGCTTCATCAATAATTATATTAGCAATAAAGTTTTGCTTAGCTAATCGAAATAATAGAGGTAGTAAACTTCCAGTAACAGATTCAGGAGAAGTAAATATTACTTTTTGAACCCCATTATTAATATTTTCCCGAATTTCTGACTTTTCACCATCAGACAATTGCCCATGCCAAGCATAATTTTGAACGGAAGAGTAATCCGCTCTTTCAAGTAACTGCTTTGCCCTTTTACCTTGTTCTATAGCTAAACCAATGGTTGGAACAATTACTATAGTTAGAGATTTGCGCTTACTAAATAGCATCGAAGCATGGGCGACTAATGTTTTACCGCACCCTGTAGGCAAATTAATAAAAAGAGTCGAGTCTTGGGGGCATGTTAAGGCGACCCTTACAGCCATTCTTTGGCCCGCACTAGAGTAGTGGGTATAGTTTTCGTCTGACAATCTTGAAACTAACGCTAAATCCATTTCTACTTTTTTTACTTTACGCTTTTGTTTCTGCTCGTATACTTCACTTAACTTTTTTGACGTTTCTGGAACAGACAGCGTAAGTAAATTCGAACCGATTTGATAATTCAGCATAGCTTTAAAACAAAGGAGTTCTTCTTTACTAGTTAAACTTCTGGGCATTGGAAAATTATTATGTTTATTATCAAGTTTTTTTTGAGATGAATACAAATAATCTTTAATTGATAAAAGCAGGTCAAGCAAACTAGTTTTATCAGCATGAATTACTTTATTAAGTCGCTGTGCAAAATGGTTTTCCGGATAATGGACAGTTATTTTGTCAATAGTCTGATGCAATGCATCTAACTCAGACTCCGAAAACAATGAGTGGATCATTGGATTATTCATTACGATTTACCTACCAAAGTTAGCGACCTCATTGTAGATAAATTGATTCCAAACTCTTCATTTGGAGATAAATTGTATTGTTGGTTAAGTTCTGTTTTTACTTTCTGCTTACAATGTGTGGCAACACTCAAAACTAAATCTCGCCATTCATCTTTAGTCAGAAAGGAATCAACAACTTCCCATATATCTTGTTCTGAATTAACACTGATATTGTAATCCTGGTATAAACCCTTTGTCGCTTCCCTCGACTTTGTGTATGGTTTATTCAGTATATTTAGTAAAGCCTCTTTTTTGACGTCATTCCCCAACTCATCTACCCAATTTTCTAAAATAATCGGAGCAAATTTTCTATCATTATTCCTTTGACATACTCTTGTATTGCAATCGTTTTCTAATGTACAAATCCAATTTAGTTTAAAGAATGTTTTAGGTTCGGCTAAGGCTACGTTTAATTCCCTAATAAGGGCATTAGATATACCTAAGGTAGTTTGTTGTGAAAATGAATAAACCGTGTCAACAAAAGGTTGTCCATACCTAAATGGGTATGAACCGGTTCTAGAACTATGATCTCTATTAGCATTCATGGGTTTAGTGGAAGGACTATTTAAACCACTATCAAAATCAATTCCCAAAATGCAATGGCTTATAAAGTCATTAACATTCAACCTCGTTTGTCCTAGTTTATACTGGAACACAAAGTTGCTATCTTCACTTTTTATAGAATCGAATCTAAGACTGTTTTTAATCCAACCTTTCATTTCCTTACTTAAATCGTCTGCATTTTCATCAACGACTCTGAGTCTTTCTGAAAAAGCTTTAATTTCAGTAAGATCTACTTGCATTCCATTCCATACTTCTTGATCTGCAACCTTTTTTCTTTCCTTGATAACTAATCCTGATTCCCCAGTGATTTCCTCAGAGAGCTTGTCTAATTCTGCATACCCATGGCTAATGATTTTTCTACTATAAGAATCAATCTTTTCATCTAGTACCAATTGAATACTAGAACAATTTTGGTTGAAAACACCGATATCTACTTTGAGCAATTGGGCCCAATTACTATAAAACCCTTCACGATTAGGAGTAAGTACTAAGTTTTCAACAGGAAGTACTCCTGTGTTGTTAGCACTGTATCTATTTATGCGACCAATCCTCTGTTCAATTCTCAATACAGTTCTAGGTAAACTATAATGAACAGCCAGGCGACGTTTACCTTGTAGATTTAATCCATCCTCTCCTGATTGATCACAAATTAGAATATTGTAAAGCGGTGAGGTATTAAAAGCTGGCAGGTTCCCTTCAATATGTCTTTCAACTGAGGTGATTTTTAGACTAATAAATTTGTAAATATTATCCGCTACTTCTTTATCACCACAAAAAACAACAATTTTCCCATTTTCATTTTTCTCCAACCAAGTTGTGATTTCCTTGAGTAATAATTCGTCTTTATTTGATTGTTCAACATGCCCCATTTCAACCATTGTCGTCAAAATCAATTTTTCTTCATCTGTAATATTATAACCAGAATTAATTATATCTCGTGCTTTTGACATTATTGATGAAGGGCTTATGAGTAACGCGTCTAGCCATTGAAAATAATTTTCGGGCGTAATTCCTACCAAATCACTATCTGTTTGAATCAAGATGTTACGGTAATCATCTAATTGCTCATCTAATGAAACGAACTCATTACCGATATCCCATGTTGCTAACCTACAATTCCCCAAACCAGGGAATATCTGCTCAATATAACTGCCCTTACTTCCTCTTCTGTTTCTGATGAAACGTTGGAATAGTCTATATTTATCTCCAAAATAATCTTGTAATGCCTTGATTGCCAACTTACGGTGAAGCTCGTTTTTATCTTCAGAAAAATAATCAATAGAAGGTTTTAAGTTAGAGACTAATAAGTCTAATTCAGTATCGTTAAAATCAAAATTTTCTATCTGCTCTACAACACCTTCCAGTGTGAAATCATCACTCTCCGGCAGCAATGCACCATAAATACCTGAATATTTTTCTCTTTCTTCAACTTTATTATTAAATGAGGCTATTCCTTCGTCATTTAATTGGTATCCATCTGGATTCAAACAATGCAGCATTGCTAAGAAATTTTTAGTATTACCCGTTATGGGTGTACCAGAAAGAACAATTGTAGATATAGATCCATGGCATGCAGATGCTATTTGTTCAAATACATCCTTATTATCTTTGCCCCAAGCAAACTGACCTAACTGGTGACCTTCATCTATAACAACCATTGTAGGTTTTTTTGTAATGAATTTTGTTGTCAAAATATCTTGAAAGCTACCAATAAAAACTTTTTGATCTTCTTGATCAAGGTTTTCATCCATCACATCTTCTAAATGAAATTTTTGACTCATTTCAATCTGCCATTGCGGAACAAGAGAAGAGGGAGTTAATATGAGAATGCAGGCATCTTCTTTAAATTCCAATATATGCTCTCGAACTAAAAATCCTGCTTCAATAGTTTTGCCTAAACCAACTTCGTCACCAAGAAGATATTTTTGCACATCATCATTAAGTACCTGAAGCACAACAGATAGTTGATGTATTTCTAAATTAACTGCACTACTAGGAATTGACGATATTGAGGTGCAAGAAGCTCGTTGATTTAAGTAAGATTTAAAAAATGATGTACGATCATTAATGTACATTGGAGGGGTTGTAGCCCTTCCTGCCAAAAACTCGGCAGAAGAAAACTGTGATTCACCTAACAAATTTGGAACATATATTTCCTCAATAGAAATAACATCGTAGTCGTCATATCCATGTTTAATTAAATGCTGATCATTCGGCCTTTGCCCATCATAAAAACCTACTCGCCAATTCTGGGATTTTCCAACTTTACAATAAACTACAGTTTGTTCAAATAACTTAGATTTACCAATAAGTTCTGAACCAGCAACTTCAACTTGATTTGAAGTAGGGAATAACGGAGAGGTAAAGAATCCTACAACCGCACTCTTTTTTTCACTGGAAATAGAAACTATTTTACCAACCCCAGTAAAAGCAGTTTTACTTTCGACTAAAGAACCTACACCTAATCTCAATTTTTCCTCCTTGATATAATTAAACGCTCACTATAATTGAAAATAAATTTACTATTGATAAATATATTAATATGAAAAGCATTCCATAATAAAAGATTGCACTTAATTAAGCATATTAAATAATATTTTGAACATGCTTTTTTGTGCCAAAGAATTGAAGCTATTCAATCCCAATATATTTATGCATTTGTACAGATAATCTCCAGTTATTATCAATACATGATTGAATAGCTAAACTAGTAGCTCTTTTCTGTTGACTAATAGGTTGAATATAAATTTGTTTATTCGAAATTTCATATTTGGCGAGCAGAGTTTTTAAATCGTCAATATGCTGCTCTGTAGCTACTGGATGCTTTATTTCGTTTGCACGTAAAAGTGCAGAATTCAATACTTTATATCCCCCTTTCATATTTACCTTAGGGGACACTGTGACCCAGCATTTATCTGAAACTTGGACCTCAAAAGTACCTGATGTTTCAACTTGACAACTGTATCCAAAATCTTCTAGAGCGTTACAAAGTGGTGTCAGGTCATACATACACGGCTCACCACCTGTAATAACTACATGTTTGGCTTGGTAAGCTTCAGAACGGAACACCGTCATTAATTGTTCAATTGAAAAAACGCCCCAATGATCACTTTCCGTTTTTTTGGAAACAATGCTCTTGCGTTCAACTTCCATTATTGGTGATATTTCCCAAGTATGTTTGGTGTCACACCAAGAGCACCCTACAGGACACCCCTGTAATCTTATGAAAATTGAAGGTTGCCCGGTATAGGAACCCTCGCCTTGGAGAGTTTCAAATACTTCATTTATTTTGTATTTTATTTCTTCTTGCATAAACACTTATAAATTATTGTCTTGTGAATTGATTAAAATAAAAACACTAATATATTGAGTAACTGTTATCTCACTATATTTATCAGAACTTTGCTACTAAAGCTTAACGGTAATTGAATTTCCCTTCTATACAACGCTTACTTGTGTTTTCAAGTGGATATTGTACAAACCTGACTAAATCAAACGGACTGAACAAAAGCCGTCCTTGTTCACGCTTCATTCGCTTCCTTTATTTGGCTCTGCTGAGTGTATTCTTTAATCGCCATTAGACTAGCATTGTTCGAGTCACACCATCGTCTCCCTTGCTCAACAACATGCTCAAATTTGTCTTCGATAACCGTATCATATATTTTTTTACAACGTGAAAAATCACCGCGCAAACGATAAATGTCAGCGCACAGCAGGTTGTATTCTTCATATATTGGTGTGGGTGGGTGAGCCAATAAAAAGTCAGTCATTTCACGATAGCGGTGTTGCATTTCGACTCTGGCGATACGCTCTTTACCAAACATCAGGAAATTTTGGTTATAGAGTCGATACGCTTTAACCGCCCAGTTTCGTTTCTCTTGTACTTCTGCCGTATTATCAAACAACTCAAGATACACATCAATTGATGCATGGGGGATAAGTAAATACTCCTCTTGTTTAACAAACCAATTTCGCCAGAAAGGCATCAAAGGTTTTACTTGGAGTGCCGGTAAATCTCCCACATCACGAATAATATTCTGACATTGAATACAGCGCGTTTCGTACACGATGATATTGTTGATACCAAACTTAGTGTTGCCATCGGAATAGGTGACTTCCCACATGTTATTGAATGAACGTAATACCTGACGTAAATATTTGTGTTCGCAATATGGGCAGATAATTACGTCTGGGGCGGCGAAACTGGTCATAATAATTCCCTTTCTTTGTCAACAGAAGCGTTAGTGGTTAATATCGTTAAATCCATTTTATTTACTCTTAATGTTTGTGAGCGGCTGTTATTACGTTGTCATCCTCTGAAATAACCACGAACACATCTCGCTGGACTTGCATCAATAAACCCTTCAACTTTTCACTCAGGGTTTTCTTAGTGTGTTTGTCTAATTCCAATACGTAAGTGTTATCTTTTTGTTGTGTCTCCATACCTAATGCATTGAGCAATAAAACAAGGTCAGGGGAAATACCGCGTGGCTGACAACGCTTTTGAGCATGCTGTGAAATGGTCATGTTGACTTCCTATTGGTTAGAACGTGAGCTAAGCATATGTCGTGAATTACGACAGATAAATCACTGTTCAAATCAACATGTATGATTTTCAGGCAGGTTTAATCATTTTGGTGGCATCGTTTTTAAGCAAAAAACACACAACAGCTATTTTTATTGGAGTATGAGACTACCAGTTAGATTTAACATGTACATTAACCGTACATATTGGTTATGAATAATTTTGCTTACGGCTGTATTTTGTGATGATATTCAACCAACTTATGTATAGGTTAACGACACATATGAGGAAAAAAACAAATTGGCCATTTCGTTATGATTTACTCCAGAGATATCGTCTCATTGAGATAGTGGCACTGTGGGAAGGCAAATTAAACGCTGGGCATTTAATTGATTATTTTGGGATTGGCCGCCAACAGGCGTCAAAAGACATTAACGAATATCTACAAAGTGTCGGGCAAGATAATTTGGCCTACAACAACTCATTAAAAGGATATGAGCCAACCGCCACGTTTACACCCAAAGTAACTATGGGCGAAGCTGATGAATATTTACAACTTATCCACCGCAACAGCGATTTAGTTAATACCTTTGAAGATATGACATTAGGGTTCGACTACACACATCAGCTACCACTGCCTAAATATCGCATACGGCCTGAAGTGTTAAGAAAAGTTGTCAGAGCGTGTCGTAATAAAGAACGACTCGAAGTGGACTATCGCTCAGTCAATGCACCCAATACAGATGGCCGCATTATTGTGCCCCACTCCATTGTGCACTCAGGCATGCGCTGGCATGTAAGAGCTTACTGCGAGAAAAACCAAGACTATCGTGACTTTGTGCTTACTCGTTTTTATGGTGAGCCAGAGCTAATGGGCAAAAGCAAAAATTCCATTAAAGACGATGACGCTTGGAACACCTTCGTAAATGTATGCTTAACCCCTGACCAAAGGTTAACGGCAGAACAACAACAGATTGTCGCAAATGACTATGGTATGACAGATAACTGTTTACTAATCCAAATACGCGCAGCCCTGGTGCAATACCTACTGCAAATGATGCGCATTGATATGAACGTGATTGCCGCAGACCCCAGAGCACAACAGGTGGTGATCCAAAACATGGATGCTGTAAAGCAGTGGTTGTTTAGATAGAAGAGTCAATACTGATTAATATTATTTACTACTGCCGATGAAGCTAGGTGTAACATTTCAAATGACAAGCAAGCTACTATGCATGAATGTAGAGATAATGAAGGCATTCAACGCTGAGGAAAATCGCTATACACGGATACCAACTCCGACATTGTGTTCAGTGTTTTTAACACCGGAGTTACTCAAACATATTGAGATGGCGACATCATTGATAAATGAAAATGAATTAACTGAAGTAGCAATCAAAGTTGAAAATGTAAATTGGTTTGCTTCGCTTGATAAACGTTTTTTCCAGACTATCTTTACCCAACTTCACGTAAAGAGTGACCGAATTTACTTTTCTGGGGCGTTTGCTCCACAAACACACTCCGCTTTTCATACAACACAGGTTCTTAAAGAAAATATCGCCCCGCTACCTGCACTCAAAAGTAAAAGTATCAACACAGCATTAATGGAATCACCAATGGCAAAGAACAAGGTGAAAGAAATTGAATACCTCGATAATGAACTAAGCATCGCATGGGAGCGCAGCGATAGTCTATTGACACTAAAGGAGACAATAGATGCCCTGCCTCATGGCTCAATCCTGGCAAATAGCGCACTCAACGATAAATTTGCAAGCACACTATTGGTCGAACACTACCAATTAGAGAAGCATACTCAAATTATTGAACAAAAAATCCAAAATGCATGCTTGAATTTATGTGAACAGATTTTAGGAATCTCAATTGATGATCATCTACTCACACAAACCGAACACCAAAACATCGAAATACTAGTTAAATCTGTAAATTACCATTCAGGAACAATATATATCGAAGGTCCAAAATTGCTAAAAAATGGACAAATCGGAAAGAGATATATCGCTGCAACTGTAAGGCTCAATACCTGACAATGAATGTATCTAAAGTTATCAGTACATTAAGGGCCACGCGTAAACTGTTACCGATTTCAGTTAATCACCAATCTGCTGAGCCATCAATACAGTTAAGTAACGCAGACTTCGACGCGCTTGTTCCGTTTATGAAAGCATTATTTAAAGCATTCGATAAAAATGGTTATACGTTACATATATCCAGATGGGGTGAAGTCTACCTGCATTCATTAGAGATAGGTGTCGGGGTGCTACTGAAACTGGAAGAGAAAGTTATCATGCCTAATAAAGAACTACTGCACAATTTAAAAGTACAAGGGTACCAACTTATTGATATGCCGCAGCGTGAGAAGTCTATTGTTTTAAAGTACCGATTTACAGAAACCAAAACAAAATGGCGATCCATAGTAATCGAGCAAAAACCAGCCGCTCTTATGACTGTCGAAGAGTATGTGCTTGGACCTATATTGGATATAAGCCGACAATTTAAGAACCGAGTCAACGAAGTACCTGTCGATATTATCGAGGGCAAACTGACCATCGACGATATCTCTGCAATTTCTGGATTTGGTGCAATATGTCAGCCAAATCTCAGAGCCATTAGAGGAATACATTACGCCCTCTGTCGCTATAACTTAAGCAATTATCAAATAACTGAATCGGGCATAACATTTGAGGGTCGTTGGCAACCCAGCGAGATATCATTCAATTGGCAAAAAAATGATATCGCATTTCTTAATAAATATTGCCCTGACATATTCCATACCTGACGCAACTTTTGAAACGAAAATAACTCGCTAAATCTATTAGATTATTTAAGTAGTTATACAAATCTCGCTACAGTCTCAGTACCTTAAACACCGTATTTTACACACTCCCAAATTTAGAACTTTTATTTCTATATTTATTAATCCCAACTTAATTAATAAACATTAAAATATATATAAATCAACATGTTGCATAATTCAAAGTAAAACTATCATATCTTTTTGTGAAAGACTAATTCTTCATCAATTCAATCATTTTTGGGACAAAATATTATTTCCTGAATCTTCAATTGGCCGCTAGCATTACGCTTAGATTTTAGTAACTCCCATGGTGCTTCCATATGTTAAAAACCCATATTAAAAACGCATGCATGCTTCACGTTAGAGACTTTGATGATGGCAGGGACGAGCTTCTAGCGTCAGTGTTGTTTGGTGAAATTCTTAACGATGAAACGTGTCGTTATAAAAAAGGCTTTCGCATTATGACTTCACCTGTAGTTAGTTGTTCTAATAATGAGTTTAAGACCCAAACAGGCAGTCTATATATTTCCGACAAGAAATATCATTCACTTATTATTGCTGCAAACGAGTGGTATTTGATGAGAGAAAAGCAGCTTTCTCCAAATGAATTGGTTTCATTAAGAGCTGATGATTTTCAATTAAATGATACTAAGCAACATTAGGATTGGGTTATGAATAATACCGATGAAGAAATATTCTGCCTTTGTTTTAGGTGTGATAAGCCGATTAAAGTCGGTGATAAAGTCCACAGCATTTGCTATTCATATGAAAAAATTGAATCAAGTGTATTTATCGCCCCTATATATGCGGAAGGTTTAGGTACTTGGTGCTCAGATTGTTTTACAGAAATAGTGAAAAAGGAGAAAGGCGAACTATCTATTGAATCCTTGCTCCCATTGATTAACAAAGATACCTAGCATTACCTTCAAAACTGGCTAGAAATACATCTAATTAAAATCATATCTTTATTAATATTTTTTTGGGTTAATGACACTATGACTTCGCTTATGAAAACGGTGGTTAAAGATTGGTACATAGTGTCGGTATTAGACGATGACGTACTCGTTGGCAAAGTACTTTATGGCATAGTTGTCGATGACTTAAGCGTTAGATTTCTAAAAGATGATTTTGTGAGCACCTCTCCAATTGTTAAAATCAATCTGGAAGCACAACTCATCCAAACCCAAACTGGAAGCTATTACCAAACACTCGGTTGTGGGCAAAGCGCCGAGATCCAGATAAAAGACTTCGAACTGCTGCGCCACGGATTCAACCCAGAACAAATCAACCAATTAAATTTGTCTCCAAACGACTATTTTCACTAGTTGATTAGAAATGAGCCTCGGTTGTATGAATATTTTTGTAGGTTAACGAATACCATGACTTCGTCTATGACTGCGTTTACACGAACTCTTTACGTATTATACTCACTAATAACAAAACCAATTGGTCGATAAACGTGGCACAAGAATCTATTTTTATTAATAAACTCTTACTAAAGCATCTCAGAATTCGAAAAGATAAAACTCAAGCAGACATTGCAGAGCACTGCGATGTAAGTCATAGACAATATCAAAATATCGAAAAAAATGGGCGAACAACCTTAAGGGTTATTCAATCACTTGCCCAATATCTTGAAATCTCCATCGATACACTGACAACTAACAAAAGAGAAGATGATTCCTATTGGTATGTAACTAATCCTTATGTTTTGGTTGGAAATATTCAGCAAGGGTTTTGCAAAACAATCGATGATATTAAAAATACTGCTAAACGTAGAACAGATGCAATTCCTTCACGATTATCGATTAAAAATGAGCGTGAGTTTAAAGAAATAACCCTAAATGTTGCTGGTGACGAATATTGCTGGAATATGCGCCCTATTCTCATAGATAAAAACATTGGCTTACTGTGGGCCGAACTAACAGAGTGGCAAAAAGAGATTTGGGAGCAGTCGCTAAAAGAGTTGTTATATGGCTGTGTTAATGATGTTTACATTGATGATAAACCTCTAGTTCCCGTTAACAGAAAGCTCTTATTTATTGTCCATTTCAAAGAGGCCAGTCATAACAAAGCTATCTATAAGGGATATAGACTATTTAATTCCAATGCTGTGTTTCGAGTTGCTCTTAGCGATTGGCTTGACAATTACAATCCTATTATTCCGCCAAATCGTTCAGATCTGGGCAGCCTCAATATTACATATGATTTTGCAGGCGAAGTTTCAAAAAGCATATCAATTTACCGAGTTTGGTTGGATGAAAATGGCAAAAAACACAAAGCACCTTGGCCCAACCACAATATAAATGAAGTACTTAAAGCCATCACAGAAACTAAGAATGGAAAAAGAATTTGGGCAATACCTATCGGAATTGACGAAACGCTTGGAAATCAAAATATCCCTCCGATGACACCAGAAGTAATCTGTAACGAAGTTTTAGAAATTCCAGAATTCAATTTTACGCCCTTAGTCCAGCGTAGAACATTAAATGATTAACAAATAGGAGATAAACATGACTAAATCTAATAAACCAGCACCATTAAACGGGCCAAGTAAAACGGGTGGCAAATCTGGAGGAAAAAGAGGAAATAATCCACCAAAAGGAAAAATACATGTCAAGTGAAGAGCATGATGGCTTCAATGCGTATTGGAAGGGGGAACCTAAAAGCTCAAATCCTCACAATTGGTCGAATCAAACCTGGTGGATGGTCGAAGATTGGGATTCGGGTTGGGAAAAAGCTCAAGAGGACGATTATGACGACTAACACGTTGTTTTGTTAAATAGGGGAAGTTAATCCTATTCCATCACTAAAATCATCGCTCCAAACATCTTAAATCCTGCATATTTTCGTAAGGGGATGGTATTAACTCTCTTCAAAAGTGTACTTAAACCCACTTTTAAATATTAAATTTTGAGTATAAGTACACTTTGCAATCATTTTAAGGCACTTTTTTCTAGAATTTATTTGAATAGCCCATTGCTTTTATATACTCAAATTAAAGACAAATAATATTTATTATATTAAATAGTTTTTAAAAATTCGCTGTTTTATCAGTCATTTATCCACTCTAAATATTTTCACTGAAAATATATTATTTAATTTAACTAATAATAATACCTTTAATATCAATGACTTATTAGCATCTGCTAATAGGGAATTCTGATTTATTGGTCTAGGATTAGCATTCCATTTTGACTAAAAGGTAAATAAAAATGTTTAAAAATAGAGTAGAAAAATTTAATGACGAATTCATTCCTGAATTTGAAAATCACACGGTTGACGTCACGGTTTCCACACCTAGTGGACCTGTCCTCCACAGCATCCCAATACTGATCAATCGATTCACCGGACTTATTGAAATACTTCATATTCATAACGAAAAGGGGGCGAACTGATATGGCACTCTCTCGCAATGTTAAAAAAGCGAATACGCATAAGGTCGTGACGTTTAACTATACCCTTACAAACAAATCGATGCAGGCCACCGAATCGTTGACTGAAAGTAATGTTCTTCTTTCTTTAGAGTTTGACAAACGTATCGAATCCCTTATCACGCAACCTGACACCTTCAAAAACACCACGGGCGAAGCAGGATGGCGGCAATACACACCCGACCTTCGTATCGACTACAAAGACTTAAATATTAACTATGGTGAAATAAAACCATATCAAATAAGTCAAACAGAGAGCTTTAAACAAAAATTCAAGCTACATCAACGCATTGTCAAAGAGCGCACAGGAAAAGACTTAAAGCTTTTCACAGATAAAGACTTAACCCCGATGAAAATTGTGCAATTCAGGCAGTTAAAAACCTACCTGCGTTTTCCTTTATTAGATAATGTTGATAGCCAAACCCTTAGTCAGTTACCAGATAACAAGCCCTTTACTTTAGGTTTTGTGGAAAGCATCACCAAGCAACTTGGTGTGCCCGCTTATTACCCCATGGTAATGCTCGCTCATCAAAAATTACGTACGCTGAAATGCGAGACTATCACTCGTAATACCTTAGTGGAGGTGGCGTAATGAAAGAATTATTAGCAGTAAAGCAGGCACTACGCTCTCAGTTAAAGTCGAGTCCTGAGTTTGCACTAGGGTGTTGGGTTGAACACCACCAAATTCACCCAGAAGATACCTCAATCATTGGGGCGTATTACCATTATGTTGAGCGTCATTTGGAGCTATTCCCATTTGATAATCCACTGTCTCGCGCCATTTTTTACACCCTAATCTCCACCTACAAACTTACGATTGACAACATGTTATTCAATCGACTCAATAATTCTGCAAGTAGCCATAAGGAGTTAGTGTTATGAATACAATATCCATTGCTGATTCCATCAAAAAACAAACACCGAATATCTTGTTTAAAGAGGGGCAAATAGCCCGTTATAACGGTGAGATATATAAAATTCGAACGGCCCAGACAGACTACTTTGTTTTAGAACATATTGAGTCTGGTCAAAAGCAAATGGTGAACACTGATGTGTTGTATCAGGCTTACGTTGAAGGAGGTTTTGTTTTAACCACAGAAAATACACCTGTCACATTTAGGCCACTGACCTCCCAAAAACAATTGGTTGAAACTGAGCGACGTCTAGCTTATGTTTCTGAGCTACAAACCAGAGAACATCCAGGGGCTGTCCGAACATGGGAAGATGTTGTCGAATACACTAGTAAACGCATTAATGATCTAGATCCACCCCACCCTAAAAAAGTTTACCGCTGGTTGCAATATTGGAATAAATGCAACCAAAATGTTGTGCGTTTTATGAATAAAGCACAGAAACGCGCATCGCCGAAACTCGACGCCCAACTCGACTTAATTATGCAAGTACTTGATGATGAATATTTGGTCACAAATGGTAACAACAAATCCCATGCTTATGAATCCTATAAAGTTCGATTTTGCGAGGAGAAAAAATTAGGTCGTCAAACTGGCACGCCAATAAGTAAAACTTATTTTGATGAGGTCATTGATTCACTAGACCCTTATGAAGTCTGCGAAGCACAGTTTGGTAAAAAGGCTTCAATTGCAAAATTCCGAGCAAGCGATGAAAAAATCGTGACGTATTTCATGATGCAGCGTGTTGAAATTGATGCTGTCCATTTGAACTTAGGGCTTATTGATGATGAAACAGGTGAATTTCTGGGTAAAGTCATTGTCTTTTTAGCAATTGACGTCCATACCCGTTACATCCTTGGGTATTCTTTGGTGTATGGACAGAAACCGGGGGAAACCTCTGAAGCAGTCATTGAGCTAATAAAAAACATTCTGACGCCAAAGGAAAACAGTAATAATTATCTAAACATTTGGCAACTCCTTGGATTGCCGGTGCAAATTCATTGCGACAATGGTCCTGGTTTTATTGCTGAGAATACGATCCGTTATATGTGTATGCTCGGTATTTGTCAGCATCGTTCTGAAACAGGAAAAGGTTATCGCCGTCCTTTTATTGAACGATTTAATCGTACTTTCCGAAGCCAGCTATGTAAAAAAATTCCCGGCTATCAAAACAAGCGAACTGACGAGCACAACTTTGGCAAAACTATTGAACAGATGGCTCAAGTGACAGTGAGTCAGTTTCGTGGATATATTGAGCAATACATCGTGGATGTTTACCACCAGCGCAAACACAAGGGATTAGAAGGAGTGACACCAGCAGAAGCTGTTGAGCAATGTTTAGAAAAATTTTTGCCTAGACCCGTGCCTGATCTCGCTCATTTAAATTCGCTTACAGGTGTTTCGCAAAAAGGCTCGATTCAACAAACACACGGATTGCAAATCGATAATCAGTATTTCAACTCCCCAGCGCTACGCAAACTTAGATATAGCTTAATGGGCAATAAAAAAACTAACAGTCCCAAAGTAGAGTTTATCTATAACAAAAAAGATATCACGACAATTACTGTGGTGGTGCCAGATACTTTCGAACTACTTATCGTTCCGAATCGTGATGTCACCATTCGACCAGGTACTTCACTGCAAGAATACCGTGCTAGTAGACCTAAAGTACAAAGCAATAATCAACCCGTATTTAGCACAAAGGTTCATCAACAGAAGCCGATTGAAAAACACAAACCTTGCAATAAAAGCTCGCCCGCTACATCAAAAGCAAACGTTCAAAATGCGCCTATGAATAAAGTGGATATGGATAATCAACGTATAGATGCCATTGGCCGTATTGCTAATGATATATCTAACCATACAGTAAAATCATCTACCACACATGAAGTGAACCAGCCCAAGGCTCCCACTAGACGCAAACGTTCGCAGGTGAGCCGATGATTATTGATGCAGTGATAGATACGCCATTTGGTGAAACGGTCGTTGAATACCCGGCGTTTACCCTAGCTTTTAATAAACTGACTCAGTTTTTTAACTCACGA
>TARA_R110002153_G_scaffold43986_4_pt1 | contig 49019 bp, 46 predicted proteins | sample TARA_R110002153 | Tara Oceans TARA_R110002153 (sample SAMEA4398193) | marine metagenome | biome: Polar Biome; feature: [SRF] surface water layer (ENVO:00010504); material: water (ENVO:00002006), including particulate matter (ENVO:01000060) such as... | depth 5 m | reverse complement strand
GGAAGCCTCAACTGATATTTGCACCAATATTGCCAAGTGCATGTTTGAAGCGTCTTGATTCTTGACGCAGATAAAGGTTTATTATCAGAGTTCGTCATAATGGAATGAATTTTTCTTTACAAGTTTTGAATAAGAAGAATAAAAACTTTTGTTTACACCTTTATCATTCATATCTTTAGCTATGGAGATGACTTTAGCCATAGACTCTTGATGTTGAATATTATAACAGTCTAGACTATATTTTTCTATTTGATCTTTGCTCATCTCTCCAAAATCATTTTCTTCGGGAGGGATAAAGTAAACTTTATCAAAATCAATTGACTCGACCAACTTAAAAATAGATTTAATTGCACCTTCAAAGCCCCTGTTTATAGATGAAGTGTGATCATTATTAAATGATATAAAAACTTTTTTTACAGGAAGTAGGGAAAGCCTTGCTATAAATTTAGGTGAAATATTTAAGCCAAAAGAAACAAGAACATTTTTTATACCGTTATCATAAAGAGATAAGCAGTCTCCCACAGATTCTACAATATGAACAGCCTCTTTCTCTACTATTGCTTCTTGAACCTCATCTACATTGTAGTATGGAAAAAACCAATTAGATGATTTCCCCATGTGAAGCCATTTAGGTCTGTCATCATTAGTAACTTTTCTTCCAGAAAAACCATGTATTCTTCCGTCTTTCCTGAAGACAGGGAATATTATTCTCTGATACATTTTTCCAGACATTGCTAGGCCGCATTTAAAGTCTTGGAGGGTTTCTTTGCTGATTTCTTTTTCTAGATAAAAATCATAATGAGGAAGAAGGCGAGTTAATACCTTTTTGGAAAATGTTTTTTCTTCTTTCAATAAGTGTTTTTGTTTGATTCTTGTTCCTATATTTACACCATTATCCTTTAAATAGTGTTTCACCGCATTTACATCTTTGGTGTTTAAAGTCTTTTGAAGAAGAGCTTCAAAGGGCATAAATTGAGAATCCTCTACATAATCTTTCCAGACTCCAGTATCCTTATAAATCTGAAGGGCTGTCGAGTTATCACCAGATCTGTATACTGCATTTGTTCTCCAGTATGATCCATGATCCCTGAGTCGATAACCAAGGTTTTCTAGCACCTCTTTGTAATTCATAATTATGATTCTAAATAATCAGCCATTTTCCTCAAGAGAAGCCCATTGTGTTGTGCGAGACCCATAGAAGAGTTACAGGGATTACATATCCAACCTCTAACCTCCATTCTTTTTTGACAATGGTCAACTGAAAAGGGACTTTGTGTAAAATATCTTCCTGTTTTCTTATAATCTTCATGACTTCTTCCGCAAAGTGGGCATTTAAAATTTTCTGGCAAAGGATTAATCTGTCTGTATTCCTTTTTTAAAAGTTCTGCTTGATCGTCACAATCGCGACAAGTAGAAGATAAAGTGTGTCTATCTCCATGTCTTTTTACTAAAATTCTGAATTTATTTAAGGGTAGTTTTTTATCACAAGAGTAACATGATTTGTTTTTATTACTAACCTGTAGTGGAGTAAAATCAAAAAGTTCTAACTGATCTAGTTTCAAGCTCTTAAATTGACTGGGATTGCTTCTGCCTCATTTGTATTTACCTCAATACCTCCCCCATTAAAACCATTTACGATATCTTGCAAATCTCCGCACTCAGTGATTCTAAAATTCTCTATATTCAGATTAATAAAGTTTTGCTTTTTAGAACCATCTGGCATCTCTACTGGATGAATAGCTCTAAGAGCATCTCTACCAAGGTGTCTACACTTGAGATTGATTAGCTTGTGACTACCAAAGTTAGTCCCCTCCTCATGTATCTCCTCTGCAACTTTTCTTCTGAGTAGAAAAAGATGCGAACAGAATTGAGTAATGCCATCAGACAATGATACAACACTTTCATCGTCAACTATCGCACCTGCTCCTCTGTTGCTTGTGATGCCCAACCTGTTAGATTGGACGGAAGTAAGCATTGAAACGCATGGCTTGCCGTCAAAAGATAAATCTCTTTGAATGGTTTGCTTGAACTTGTGGACCATATAAGAAACCTGTTGCCAGCCATCAGCCTTCCCAATACTACCAAAGTCGCTTTTGATGTAATCAAAACTGAAAATTAAAGGATTACCTCTTCCTATCTTAGAGAAATAAAACCTTTTAAGAAGAGAACACATCTCATCTGGAGATGATCCAGCAACATTCTCATAGTAAAACTCCATGTCTTTGATTTTACTCCAAGCAGACCTGACTTTAGCCACCACCTGATCTACTGTGAGATCTTTATATCCTGTAGTCCTCCATTTACCTGTTTGCAAGAGCCACACAGGGATACCTGTCATTGCCGAACACTGTCTGAAGATAAGCTCTTCCTCGCTCATTTCCCCATTGTCAAAGTGGAGAACAGCGACTTTATGTTCAGCAGAAACTCTTGTCGTATAGTCCATACAAAAATTTGTTTTACCTACTCCAGATCTAGCGACAATAACAGAGATATTTCCTGCAAGTAGTAACGATCCATACATCTCATTGATTCGTGGGTGTGGACCAAGCATACCAAAATCTTCCACAGGATTATCCCCCCTATCCTCAACAAGATCTTCCATCATATCAAACAAGTTAACAGGGCCAGATTCTGTCATCTCAAAATCTTTTATGTTCTTATTGTACAGTTGATCAGACTGTTCAATAAGTTCTCCATACTTTAAATTAGGGTCTGCATTCTTTACAAAATTAGCAACCTTCTTACAACTCGTATATATTTCCCGACGAGCGCTATATTTTTTAAGTTCTTTTACAGAGCTTAAAAAAATATTTTCTGTAATCTTATAGAATGCTAAGGAAAAGATATACTCTGCAACATCTACACTGTCTGGGAAAGTAACCTTTAATTGTTGTATTCTTTGAACTAGAATTGTTTCATCAATGCTTTCAGCATTATTAAGTGCATTTTTTAATAATTTAAATATTGACACATTTACTTTGGAATCCTCTGAGTAAAAATCACTGTCATTCACAAAATGAGAAACCTCTTCCCACTTATGCTGATGCTGAATAATACCGCTTAAGACTTTTTTTTCTAAATCGAAAGAATAAATCATATGCTTATGTCGTCGTCATCTTTTTTGCTCATGGCCATCTCTATTAGTTTACCAAGAGCCATGTCAACGCAAGGGTTTTCTGTTTTACTTGTCATACTAGGGCAACCTTCCTTATTCACATAAAGTAATATAAAGCCCTTATTTCCTCCATTGGCCGATCCTGTGGAGTCATAAACTTTATCTAACAATGATTGTGGAATCCCTCCACTGCTTTCTTCTTCTTCTATTATCATTTTAAAAGTTCTATTAAGTTTCTAGGGTATTTAGATGAATCCATTACCTCAGACTCTAATACTCTAATCAGTTTAATTTTATTAATCTCACAAAAATATTCTTTCTTCTCATCTCTTTGTAATTGATGGAGAAACTTCTGTCGAGAGTTAGAGTGAAAAAAACGATTAAACTTATAATGCTGATTACCATCTACTTCAATAGCAATCTTTTTAGTAGCATTATAAAGATCTAAAGTCATTCTAGTGCCAGCAACAGGAAACTCTTCAAAGACTACATCTGCAAACCAATATGGTTTGACTTGATCCTTTACGTCTTTTTGTATCCCGCTCCGACACTTAGAGGCCCAGTCAATAAGATATTTACTGACATTTTTTATTTTCTTTTCTCGACCATTACAACACAAAAAAATCATTGCTTAAGAATGTTCTCTTTTACAAAATCCACTAACAGTGAAGTAATTTTTTCATCTGATTCTAGAAACTCATAAACCGATTTAATTCCTTGGAAAGAATCTTTTACCTCGATTTCATTTTCTTTAAGTAGACTTTTTACTTTTTCATCAACTTTAATCCAAGCCCCTGATTTCTCTAGGTAGCCCCACATAAGCAGCATGTCAACAACCTCCCTCTCAAGCCAAATAGATTTTCCGTTGTTGCGCCCATGCTTAATTGGATAAGTAACAATTTGGCCTGTTGCCTCATTGGTTGATTTTAAAATTAAAACCTTGGCATTATGTCCATAAATTTTATTCTCAGGAGTAATTTGTTCTTTTGGATTTTCTAAGATTTTATCTCCTTTATTCTGTTTTTTAAATTCTAGAATCCAATCTGGGTAATGCAAAATAGCATTGCCACCACTACTATTTGTCTGGTTATTTGGGTCTTGCTTTGCATACATGCTAGTATTGATGGTTGATCTTACCTGAGAAATCATGATACACATGTGTCCAAACTTGCTCATGCCCAAACTCACTCTTTTTAAGAAGTCAGAAGTCATTAAAGCTCCTCCTGCCACTTTTCTAGCATCAGAAGATCCTTTTTCTAAATCTTCTTTTGTAATTAGACCATCCATACTATCGATTACAATACAGAATTTTTCTTTGTCTGGATTATTTTTAAGTAAACCTCTCAGAAAATCAATCATGGTATCCATAATGTGGCACTCAAGAACTAGACATGTCCCCACATCCCAATCTTCTGCTGAGTGAACAAATTTAATCCCCGCTCTATCTCTAATATCTCGACTTAATCTACCTTCTGCCATCACAAAAAGACCCTTTGAGCCTTCTATCGTGTTAATCATATTGTGCATTACATGGAGAGCTTCATTAGTCTTGCCACCTTCATTCGCTCCGATAAATCTATGTAGTCCAGATCCAAATCCTCCGCTTAAAACATGGTCGAGAATCAAAGAACCACTTGACACTAGGTATGGGTCTGCGCCCTCCTCTAGGTTGTAGTGATAATCCTTATTAGATTTAAGGAATGCTTCTGTATAGTCTTTTGATCCACTTTTCTTTTTCATCTTAGTCATTTAAAAAATCTCTTAATGTTTTGGGTTTCTTTCTCAATGTATCTTCTCCTGATTTGACTCCAGTGTCAACAAATTTATCTTTCTCAGGAGGCTTGTAATAAAACTCCTTATGTTTTTTTTGTAAATACTCTTTTCCATCTTTTGTTAAAAAGTATTTAATTGTATTTTTAAATACAAATGGAGGTTTTACCTTCGACAAAAAATCAGTGTCATTTTTAAAACACTCAAATACTTTTGTCGCAGCATGAATCTCCATCCTCCAGTCAGTCGCTTTTGAACCAGCAAGCATTCTTTTAACGAATTCTCTACGTTCTTTAAAGAATGGTTTTGCTTGCTTCTTCTTGGCTGGAAGAAACTTATGACCGCATTCGCATGAACTAGCTCTAGCGCCAACTATTGATTTGCAGGATGGACAAGTCTTTTTACCTCTTGGCATGAGGCTTACTCTATACTAGGGATTAATATCCCTGTCAACCATTTTCCTAACTAATTCAAGAAAATCAGTTTGAGGATTCCAATTAAGCTCTCTTCTCGCCAACGAAGAGTCTCCTAAAAGCAAGTGTACTTCAGCAGGACGATAGAATTCAGGGTTGATCTGTACGAGAACATTATCTTCATGTATGTATTTTTCATTAACCCCATGACCATCCCAACGACACTTCTCAAAACCAAAGCCAGCAAAATTAAATGCTTCCTCAACAAACTCACGAATAGTATGAGTCTCATCTGAAGAAAGAACATATTCTTTGGGTTTTTCTTGATTAAGCATCAACCAAATACCTTTGACGAAATCTTCAGCGTCACTCCAGTCTCGCATGGAATCTACGTTGCCTAATTCTAGAGGTTTAAACTCTACGCTAGCATATTCTTTTTGAATACGAGCTACGTTCTTGGTAATTTTACGAGTAACAAACTCTTCTCCTCGACGAGTGCCTTCGTGATTGAATAACCAACCTTGAACGGCATACAGGCCGTAAGACTCTCTCCAAACTTTCACCATATGCCTCGCACTAGCCTTAGAGACTCCGTAAGGGCTTCTTGGCCGCAAAGGATGTGACTCTGATTGAGGAGAATGCAAAACGTCTCCAAACTCCTCTGAGGAGCCAGCGTTATAGTATCGACATTCGGGACAATGTTTGCGTATCGCCTCAAGTTGATACAAAACTGCCATAGCGTTAGTCTCCATGTGATTAACTGGCATTTTCCAGCTTACACCGACAAAAGAGTTGGCAGCGAAGTTGATAAAATAATCAGGCTTCTCCTGCGCTATTACTTCCTCTGTATTAGCTTGATCCGCAACGTCAAGATCAATGAGTTTAAAGCGTGGGTTACCTGCTAGATGAGAAATATTTTCATGATTTTTAACACTTAGCCGTCGAACTCCAGCAATAATAGTATGTTCAGTATTCTTCAAAAGGTAGTCTGACATAAAACTACCATCTTGACCTGTGACTCCTGTAATAATGACTTTTTTCATTCCACGCTATTATAGGTAATAGTTAAAGATTCTTCAAGTTTAGAAACACTACGAATATAACAAGTCATTTCTGCTTGAGATAAAGGGCTGCAAAACACTTCTCGCTAATTTGGCGCATTACTTCCTCTCTCGGTTGGTCGTAAATTTCGTCATATTTTGCCCAAATGTGAATCTCGCGTAATGCACATTGCAGGTCGTGGATTCGTTGAGCAGAACAAGCCGTGGATTCCAACCCCTGCCTCGCTCCGCTCGTTGTGGTGGCATCACTCATGAGTTATTTTTTTCGTATAGGTTTATAATATTTTGAGCAACAGAAAATTTAGAAAATTTATGCTGTATGACAGAAGATAAATTTTTTAATATTTCACCTTGGTAATCTTTAAAATTATTTAAAATGTCTTGATATGTTTTGGTAACGGAATCAACGTCTGGATCTGCTTTGCAAAAATCTGGGCAGAATTCTGAATTAGGGTTATCCCTACAAACAAGAGGAACAGCCCCAGCCACCATAGCTTCTAAGGCAGGTAAACCTAACCCCTCAAATTTAGATGGCAATGCAACTACCTTGCTAGCGTTATAAAGTTGATTTAAAGTTATGTCATTAACTAAACCTAAGTAATTACCTTGAGGAGATCCTCCTGCTGGTCCTGCAATATAAGTATCAATATTCTTTAAAAGAAAAAATCTTTTATTTGGATCGAAATATCTTCCTACATAAAGGCAATTTATTTCTCTTGTTACTTGAGGATCAAACATTACATCCTTTATAGGGTTAAATATAACATTTGATTCAACCCCTATTTCACTTAGCTGTTCCTTTACAGCGTGACTAATACATGTGACTAAATCCGCATGGGACAACTGGTCTTTTAGTTTTTGAATTGGAAAATCTTTTATATGAGGAGGAATATCCAATACATTAAAAATCTTAAATCCCTTTTTTACTGATTTAGATTCACCTTCATAAAGAGCAGAATCTTTGTGTTCAGAATCAACATCTTCATAATCAAAATTATTTGCATAGATAAAGTCATAATCATCTCCTGTCACCAATTCGTGGCCCAATCCTAAAAATCCTTGTTTGATTCTAGGAACTTGACACCAATATTCTTTAGCTCCATATATTTTTATCTTAGCCATAGCTCTTAAATTGTTTTTACTTCTGGTTTTTCTTGATTAAATTTTTTGAAAAATTCTTCTCTAAATGAAAGTTTATTATTTTTTTCATCCCACTCATAAGAACAAATTCCATTATATCTTTTTAGCTGATATTTCACTTTTGCTTTCAAAAACTCATTAGAGCCAACCCAAGAGTAATGGTCAGGAAAACAACTTTGTTTAGGAATTTGTGAAATAAGCAGGTTTTTATAATCTATAATTTTATTATCAATATTGTAAGCAACATCATTTTCATAATAAAAATGACTAAGAGATGTTTTTCCATTAACTTTAGTAGAAAAAATTCTTGGAGGATTAAAATCCTCAATGTATTGATCTTTTGAGAAAACAAAATTTTTAAAGTTTATTTTATATGTCTGACTTTTAGGGTTGTCTTTTATATGTTGAATAGCCTTCTTTATATCTTCTTCTGAATAAAACTCATCTTGATCTAATAGCCATATATAATCAAGATCGTAAGCCATTAAATGTTGCAAGGGAGAATTTCTAGAAAAAGAATCATTTGATTCCTTTCCCAAACAAATGTAATCCACAAACCCTCTATGCTCTTTCAATAACTGAATGGGAGTTTCTGTATCATCAATATCCCATCCACACTCAATATACTGAGGGTATTGATAACTTGAGACAGCGACTTTATTTATCTCTGGTATTTTCTTCCAATTTTCTAAACACCTATTTGTGTATTCAGGAAATCCATAAAAATTACACAATAAACCTATTTTCATATTTTATCCCAAAGTTGTAGTCCGTGTTTAACCCTACCTTTTGCTTTCAGTTCTTCTTCTGTAATATCGTGGGTATTAGGATCTCCCCCTGTCGCGTCTACCCAAAAACTATGCCAGAATTTATTTACTTTAAGCCTTTCTTTTAGATCTACGTAACCTAAATGGTATACAAAGGGAGAACCACTTAAACAATATTCAAGAGTCTTTTTTTCATCCTTAAAATCACAGAGAGGGTAAGTTTGAAGTAGTTCTCCTTTATGATTAATTAACTCGTCAGTGCTAGTCTTATTGTAATCTGGCCTACCGTCTTCTTTTATAGCAAAATTTACTGGACCCCTTTTCAGACCTCTTTTATGGATATACCACTTAGCCGCTATATCTATGTAATGATCATAATCTCCATATAAATTTATAACAGGAACAAAGAAAGAAGCATAAGTATTAGAAGAAAGAAGTTGTTCTCCCAAATCTTTAATTGTAAATTTTCTTCCTCCCAAGCGTTCGTCCAGATTTTGTTGAATTAACAAATCTCCAGAACAAGCTTGAAGAGCAGAGTCTTCAGTTTTGCCGTAACAATATGGATCATCGTAAGGAATATTTACAGGAATAACTTTTAAGTTATAATTTTTTTCTTCTCCATACTTTCTAATAACAGATTCTGTATTGTCAACACTTTTGTTAACTGCGATACAGACTTCATCCGCATAATAAAACCAATTATCTAGAGCATCCTTGTAATCAAATGCTTTGTCTAGAATATTGAAAGCTGTTGAATATATACTAATCTTCATTATTAAAATTTAATTTGTTTAAAACAACTAAAATCGTGTTTATCTACAAACCCTTCTTTTTGTTCTTTTATATTGTATCGATACCAATCATTTAAAAATTTGTCAAAATTTATACATTCTTGAATCTCCTTATTTAACCTGAATCTAAAACACTCTTCTACAGAAGAAATACAAAAAGGATTAAATCCCTCTTTTTTAATAAGATCAATTAATCTAGAACGATTTTCATATCTTTTATTTACTAATTCCATATCATCCTCAAACCCTAATAAAAGATGATTAGTATTATAAAAGAAATAATATTTAAAGTTATGATTTATAAAGTGCAAGTGGTCTTGTCTTTTTTCTTCTCTGATATTTTTTTGATAACCCTCTTCCCAAAAAGGTTGATTTGATAACTCAATTGATTTATTGACTCCGACAATACCTTCATGGGGATTATTCACAAAAGCAGTTCGTTCATTAAGCTTAAATAATAATCTTTTATTATGCAGATATACTCCATTTACCCCCGAATAATCTAGATGGCCGCAAATGTCTTTCAATTTGCATGTAAAATCTGGAGAAAGTCTCTCTAAGGTATCTATTGTAAGAAACCAATCGCCAACTTCCATACGACTCTGAAATAACGAGTGATTCCTACTGAAGTCTAACCTATTACACCATTTAGTATAAATTATTTCGCCCTGACCCTTTACGCTTTCCAAATAATCTGCACCATCATCTTTTGGATAATGAAAAGTCCAAATCAAACCATCAAAGTGATCTTTAATTGGCTCGATCAATTCTTGAAGATCTTGTTTATGCCCTTCTGTAGTTATACCTATTAACCAAAGTTTATTCATCCTATCGTTTTTGAGTAAACTTTTTTGGGATTAAAAAATGAAAATGGAGTTTCACAATCAGTCATTTTCTTTAATAGGTGACCTGACAAAATTTCGCAATGAACTTTCCCCAACTTATCAAGGTGTTTTTGAGCTTCTTTCCAAGCTTCAAATATTTGATCAGTTCTGCTAATATTTGGTTGAAATGTAAATGTAGGTCCATATTGAGTATAATTGATAGCTTGGGTAAGAATATTATCATCTTCTACTAAATATGGCGAATCATCATCTTTGAATTCTTTAGCCCTATTAAACCTGACACAAATCTGTCTGGGATTATCTTCTAAAAATTGTATAGACTTTTTAAAAGCATCTTCTAGTGCTATTTTGCTTGTTTGAATAATTTCATCGTCTTCTAACCAAAAAGAATACTTTTGTTTTAGGATTTCTGGATCAGAATAACTTTTAAATATATCCTTAAAATATCCAGCAGAATGAGTAAGATGATTTTCAGAATGGTGAACTATATTTTCTTTTGTCTCAATAACCCTTATATCTAGATCAGAGCAAAAAGATTTTATTTCTTCCGCAATACTTTCCTCTCCATCTCTTGATTTTAGATGGAGAAGTCTATTTTCAAAAAAAGATGGGTCTATCTTTTCATAAAGATTATTAAGACAATCTTGATAAGTATGCTTACCACTATGACCCATAGTAGTACAAAAAACTATTAAATTGACAGGAAGTGTAGACATAAAACCTCTGGGCCTAGGGTGAGTAGACCTAGAGGTCTACTATGACCTCAAGGAAATAATCCTCGACCTACCCTATTGTAAGATCGCAACTATCTTATGTCAACTAATCTTCAATAATCTCTTCACTGATTTTTCCTAAAATATAGGCGATAGTCTCATCAGTGTAAAAATCAAGATTTATTTCTCACATTTTAAATTATAGTCCTGCTGAGTGATTTTCTTAAAACCAAGATTACCTAGAAAGTTTATTAAGCAATCTAGCTTAGGCCCATTTTCTACAATCCCATCAGAATGAATATATTCAAAAGTAATGCAATTTAATTTATTAAAAAGTATATTGTCGATTGACAAAATATTCAAAAAATCTAAACCTTCTGTATCTACAATTAACGTATCGGTTTTAGGATATTTACGAAGTAAGTTTGAAAGCGTTGTAGTTTTACTCTTAAATGATTTTAAGTTTGAGTGATGACAGTGAGCCGCCACAAAATCTGGATTTACAGAAGCCCAGCTAGAGTCTTCTTTATTCTGTTCTTGGAATAGTTCTATTTCAACTCCTTTAATATCTACAGGTATAACTGCGGCAGTTTCAAAGAAAATATGATTATAATGTTTATATCTTTCCTCTGCTTGTTTTATGCAGTTTGGATTAGCGTCTATTAATACGGCACTTTCAGATTCTTTAATTTGATCAGAATGCTCGTCTTTCCCAGTGTGGCAACCTACTTGTATAATGTCCATTTTAACTTATTATATTTAACCTTCGCAAGAAGAACAATTTAAAATTGATCTAGCTAATTCTTGACTGGGATTAGCGCTTCTTTGGTAATAAAAACTTTTAACTCCTTGCTCCCATCCAAATATTAACAACTCACTAACTTGTTTCGGGGGGCATTTTGGAGAAATCATCACATTCAGACTTTGCCCTTGATCAATATACTTCTGCCTCTGCGCCGCCTGTATCACAATCTCTTTCTGAGAAATCTCACCAAAGGTTTTAAATACATTTTTTTCGTGATCTGACAAAAAGTCTAAATGCTGGACTGACCCTCCTTTTACTAAAATAGACTTCCAAGTGGTAGCATTATTTTTACCTTTCTCTTCAAGAAGTTCTTCAAGGCGTGGATTTTTGAATGTAAATTTACCTTTCGCTAAATCCTTTGTAAAATAATTGCTATTTAAGGGTTCTATAGAAGGTGAGACTTGACCAAGAATAAACGAGCTAGATGTCGTAGGAGCAATTGCCATTGTGGTCATATTCCGTCTTCCATAACCACGGAGATGTTCTGGTTCTCCAAACTCTTCTGCAAGTTTTGATGTAGCTCTGTCACAACGCTCTCTAATAATGTTGTGAATTTCTGCATTTAAAAACTGAGCCTCAAGACCTTCAAAGGGAATATTTTTAGATTGTAGAAGAGAATGCCATCCAAGAACACCAAGACCTAAAGCCCTCTGTCTTTTAGCGAAATTGTGACAAGACTTCATGAAAGGAATATCTTCTGTTTTATAAATATATTCCTCCATGACTGCATCAAGAAACTGAACAAGAGTTTCCACTGCATCGGTTTCTTTTATCTCATCCCACCTAAGAAGATTTATAGAAGATAAACAGCACACAAAAGATTCATCCTCTGATGAATGCAAAGCTATCTCGCTGCACAGATTAGAAGCGTGGATTTTGAGCTTCTTATCCTTGTAAGCTTGTGGAGCGTTATTGTTTGCATTGTCGGAAAAAAATATGTATGGGTATCCTGTCTCAGATCTTTTCTTTATAACATTCGCCCAAACTTTTCTTTTATCTTTATCTCCGTCTACCAATGACTGCATCCACTTGTCATCAATACAGACGGCAAATGACATTTGTTGTATAGGATTTCCTTCACTTCTAATTCTTAGAAATTCTTCAATATCAGGATGATCTATAGGAAGATATGCAGCGAATGATCCTCTTCTTACATGACCTTGAGACACTATTGAGGCGACTTTATCAAAAAGCTCCATGAAGTAAACTGCTCCAGCAGAAGTCCCTCCGACACTGATCGGAATTCCTCTTGCTCTTAAATCTCCAAAATATCCAGATGTCCCTGAGCCGTGCTTTGTCTGCATCCCAACTTCCGCTTGTTTGTGAAGTATGGAATCCATTTTATCGCCAACATAAACACCATTACAAGAAATAGGCAATCCTCTGTCTCTACCAAAGTTCGACCAAACAGGGCTAGAAAGAGAGTAAAATCCTCTCTTCATATATTCCTCAAATTTATCAGCGAATCCGCTCTGCCTTAAATATTTTTCAGCAGCCTCTGCAATCGCTCGTATTCTTTTTTTAGGACTCTCTCCTTTTTTTAAATAACCTCTTTCCAGAAATTGTTTGGAATCTTCGTTTAGCCAATAATAGTCTTTCATTAAAATAAATCGTCAGGATCAAATGTTTGAGAGTTTTTTGAGTATTCTACAGGGCGCGTATGAAAAAAATCAGTGGCGTTATTCCCAAGCAACTCTTCTTCAAACCAGATTGTATTGACTAATAATTTTTCGTCAACATCAAATACCTTTCTAAAACCAATTTGTTCTAATGACTCATTAATTCTATTTTTAATGAATTCTTTTAAAATAGGTGCGCTTATCCCTTTCTCGTTATATCCATTCATCATCCAATCTACAATTTTAGATTCTGCTTTAAAAGCAGCTTGTGATTCTTCTAGAATTTTCTCTTCAAGACCATCATCAAAAAGTTCTGGATGCTCTTCTCTAATTGTGTTGATAATTTTAATGCCCGCTAAAGCGTGAATGTTTTCTTCATTCCTTGTATATTTCACCTGCTGCCCAGTATCTTTTAAAACGTTTTTGTAACGATTAAACCAGTTAATTACATAAAACTGGCTAAACAGAGAAACGTTCTCGACAAAGAGCGTAAATAAAATAAGAGCGTAAACATACTGCTTTTTAGAATCCTTGTAGAACCTATGTGTATATTTTCTGAGATAATTTACTCTACCCTCAATGAAATCTAGTTTAAGGTTCTGCTCAAAAACGTCCTCTAATCCCAATACTTTTAGCAGTCTCTCATAAGCATTATTGTGAATAACTTCCACGTTCGCCATAACATATCCCAAATCAGTCAAACTCGGGTGAGGTAAGTTATCTCCTAATTTACTCCAAAATTTCTTTACCGCTACTTCAATTTGACCAATGGCCGAGAGAGTCCTGATAATCATCTCTCTTTCAGTATCATTTAAATTTACGTTAAAATCCTGCACATCGCTGTTAAAGCTGAACTCTTTATCTGTCCAAAATCCATTGTGCATAGCTTCAATAAATTCTTCTGCCCAAGGATAATGGTCTGGCTTTCTGGATATCTGTTCTTCAAAAATCATCTTGTAATGTTACACATGTTAGCTCTGGGAAAGAAGCGAGTCAATACCTTTTATGGAAAAAAAGAGCTTTGCTCATTAAATTAATATGAACGTATAGGTAACGTATGGAATATTATTTTAATACGCTAAGGACACGCTCGTATCCCATACGCTCGATTTCTGTAGATTAGGGCTTTTTTTTTTGGTGTCAAGAAAAAAAAACTTGATTTTTTTAATTTTCTTCCCTATATTAGGGATATTGATCGAAGACCTTACAGATTCTGCTTTGACAGACCTAATCAAATCGTCTAACCACGAAGACGCTTTACATGAATTAATTTCTCGGCATTCTGGAATTTATGTAGATATGCTTAAGAAATTTGGCATGAACTGCTTAACGCAAAATCAAGTTTCCGATATTATGAAGGACAAAGATTATGTGATTTACAAAGCCGCTTTGGAATATGACGAGTCAAAGGCGAAGTTTTCTACCCATCTAGCTAATAAAACAAAATATATGTGTCTTACTCAAAAGACTAAAAACAAAAATAATAGGACCACTGCTAATTTTGACGATATTAAATTTTGTAAAAAAGACAAATCATATACTCCAGATGAAGAATGTAACATAAATGATTCATTCTCAAGGATTATCAACCTGATAAATAAGCACAAAGACAAGAGATTAAAAACACTATTTCACGAAAGATACTTTTGCGGAAGACGAGGTAAATTAAAACCTTGGAAAGAGGTAGCAAGCAAATTAAACTTATCAGCACAAGGCTGTATCAACATTCACAATAAAGCGATTAAAGAAATTAATTCAAAAATAGAAAATGAGAAAATTAAATTTTGATGGTCCAATTAATTCCCTGAGTCTAGGCAATGTTTCGGTTAATTTCTTAAGAGAATTGCAAAACAAAGACGTTGATTTATCTTTGTTTCCAGTAGGAGAAAAAGCAGAATTTGATGCTTATGATAAAATAGATGAAGAATTTAGAAAGTGGGTTGGATATAATGCAAACTCCAGACTAAAAAAACTTGACCCTAAAACTCCAAGTTTAAAAGTTTGGCATATCAATGGTTCAGAAAAAATGTTACCTAATCAATACTTATATACTTTCTATGAGGTTGATTCTCCTACCGAAGAAGAAATAAATATTGTAAACATACAAAAACACGTTTTCTTTTCATCCTCTGAAGCTGCTGAAGCTTTTAAAGCAAAGGGCTGCAATAACGTGTCTTACATCCCCTTAGGATTTGACCCAGATTTTAATACAATTGAAAAAGAATACCTAAAAGACACAACCCATTTTGGACTAATCGGCAAGTTTGAACGAAGAAAAAACACACAAGCGATTATCCAACTTTGGTTACAAAAGTTTGGTAACAATCCAAAATATCAACTTAGCTGCTTAATTACAAATCCCTTTCTAAACCAAGAACAGATGAATTCTGCTATTCAGGCTTCTTTCGGAGGACAGAATTGGTCAAATGTAAATTTACTACCTCATTTAAAAACCAATTCAGAAGTTAATGATTTTATAAATTCTATTGATATAGATTTATCTGGGTTGTCAAATGGAGAGGGGTGGAATTTGCCATCTTTTAATGCTACTGCCTTGGGTAAATGGTCTATTGTCAGTAATTGTTCTGCCCACAAAGATTGGGCTACTGAAGAAAATAGCATCTTAGTAGATCCTATAGGCAAACAACCTTGTTATGACAATTTCTTTTTTAGAGAGGGAGCATCGTTTAATCAGGGACAATACTATAAGCTAAGTGGTGAAGATATTTTATCAGCATTTGATAAAGCTGTTGAAAAAGCGGGACAACTTAACACAGAAGGGACAAAATTGCGGGACAAATTTACATATTCTAAAACAGTTGATTCTATTTTAGACCGTATATACAGTGATTTATAAAATGGCATGAAAAATGATAAAGAGAATAGTATGAATTACAAATTAAATACACGCTTATTGGACAGCTTCTTTGATGCATACGGAACAAGTAAACACGCTGATGTTAAAGATTGTGGAGATGTATACAGCGCTGAATTTGAGCTTGCTGGCTTTGCCAAAGAGGACATTGATATTACAGCAACAAATGACAACTTAATTATTAAGGCTAAAAATGATAAGCGTCAGAAAGAATTTAAATTAAATTTATATAGTTCTGTATCAGTAGAGAATATTTTCTGTGACACTGAAAACGGTTTACTCACCGTTACAATGCCAAAAAAATGCGTTAGTGAGCAACGTAAAATTAAAATAAATTAATGCCGATATATACTTACAAACACCCCACTGAGGAGAGGTATAAGGAAGTTATCCAAGGAATGAACGATGATCATACTTACTCTGAAGATGGGGAAGAGTGGGGAAGAGTTTGGGATATCCCTAATGCCGCAATTTCTTCTAATGCAGACCCATTTAATAGTAATACTTTTTTAGATAAAACAGCAAACATGAAAGGCACATTTGGAGACATGATGGATTACTCTTCAGAACTTAGTGAAAAAAGAGCAGAAAAATCTGGAGGTGTAGATCCTGTTAAAAAGAAGCACTTTGAAAGTTATGAAAAAGAAGTGGGTAAAAAACACCCTTCAGAAAAAGCTTCAAAGTTTGAGAATAAATCTATTAAAGTAGATTACGATTAATTAAGGGCTAGTTCCAATACCAATGAACCCCCAACCTTGGACATTTTGATTTCCAGTGTAGATTAATAATTTATTGCCAGAAATAGCTAAAGCTCCTGTTGCTGGCGCAGCCGATGTTCCAGCTTGAGATCCATTACCTGACCAAATAGGAATAGCAAAACCTGTCTTAAATCTTGCAGTGTTGTGGAAAGAGGTGGACTGGGCTGATGAGCCACCAAACTCAGAAACACCTGAGAAAAAACTTGTTCCAACACATCTTAAACTTCCTGAAAAAGTTCCTGTTGATTGAACTGAGATACTGTTTCCTACATAAACATTTCCCCCGTTGAAATAAGTTCCGCTGTTGAATTGAATATTTAAAGTATTATCATTCGTTACAGTCATTGCTGTGGTAGAAATGTTATCTTTTATTGCGACACTTCCAGTTGCCTCTTTAGAAAAAGTAACCCCGTTCCCCGCCAAAAGAACATTGTCTTTACTTCCCGTGTTAAATGTAATATCAGTTCCGCGAACTATTACATTTCTAATTCCACTAATATCTCCGTTAGTAGAATACAGAGCAAGATTATCTCTATTATATGAATCAAGTCCGATTTCTGTGCTAGTCCCTGCAAACATCAAATTACCGCCTGTAATATCAAACTTGTTACCGTCAATATTATTGGGCATTCCGAAAACCTCTGAGTTATTAGTCAATAATTGCCCTGTAAAAGAAAAATCTCCCGTTAGCTTTCTAGATACATTGATCTGGACACCAGTATCACTTACTTGACTAATGTTTAAATCACCAGAATCACTAAAAAAAGTGGGCATCTGGATTTGTTCAGGTTGAATTTTGTTAAAGGACATAATACAATAGATTATCTTCAATACATTACACGAATTCAATGAAATTTACTATTTATAAGCCAAACTCTAAAAATACAGGCGCAGCTTTTAGCTTCGATCTAGCAAAAGACAAAAAAACCAACTCAGTTATGTATGTCTCTATGATTCAACAGCATAGTTGGAATGATAAAACAAAAAGCGGATCTTTTAAAGAAAATGCGAAAAATCCTGAAAAATCTGGAACAATTAAACTATCAGCTAATGAAGCTGGTGAAATCCTCTCTTCTTTTAAGACTAGAATACCTTTTGTAGCTTTCCATCGAAGGAATGATGATACTACAATTATTAAATTTACTCCTTGGGATAAAAAAAGAAAAATTATGGCAAAAGAAGGAGAACAGTGGCACGAAACCCCAGCTTTTGGATTAAGTGTCACGCGAAACTCGTCTATGACATTTAAACTACCTTTGGAAGCTGGAGAAACAGAAGTATTGTCAGAACTACTTAAAAAATATATTTTAGAATCTTTCATTGTAGCGGGCGCATATAAACCTCAAGCCCCGAAAGAGGAACCTCAAGAAGCTACTCAAGAAGCTACTCAAGATATCGAAGATCCAGATGTCCCATTCTAAAAAATTAAAAGTATTAGTTCATTCTAATCACAGCAGACTTGTTACTGGTTTTGGCAAAAATGCCAGAAATATTCTTATGCATTTGCATGAAGATCCAGAGATAGAAGTTATTGAAGCTGGTAATGGCTCAAAATATGGAGCGGATCTACTTACTCCTTGGCAGAGTTATGGGACATACCCTACAGATCCTAATCTTGTTAATTCCATTAAAGGAGATGGACCGAAAGAAAGGATGGCTCAATATGGCTATTATACAATAGACGATATTGTAGAAAAATGTAAACCAGATATATATCTTGGAGTGGAAGATATTTGGGCTTTTTCAAATTATCAAAATAAACCTTGGTGGAATAAGATAAATAAAGTTCTTTGGACTACTTTGGATAGTTTACCAATTTTAGACCAAGCTCTACAAATGGAGCCTACATGCGATAAGATGCTTGTTTGGGCTTCGTTCGCAGAGAAAGAGATGAAGAGACTTGGGCATAAAAATGTAGAGACTCTGCATGGGGCTGTTGATTATAGCAACTTTAAACCTTTAGACGATAGATCTCAAATAAGAAAAAATTTCGGTATAGATGATTATTTTGTAATTGGTTTCGTTTTTAAAAATCAATTAAGAAAATCTGTTCCAAATATTTTGCAGGGTTTCAAGACATTTAAAAAAGATAACCCAGAAGTAAAAGCAAAATTATTACTGCATACCGATTGGGCTGAAATCGGATCAGGATGGGATATACCTAGGTATATCAAAGAGATGAATATTGATCCAGAAGATGTTTTATCAACATATCTTTGTCATTCTTGTGGCTTTTACTATGTGGCTCCATATCAAGGGGAAGATAAAGATTGTCCCAAATGTAAAAAAGAAAAAACCTTTAAAACAAAAAGTAGTATAAAAGGGATTGGTGAAAAACAATTAAATGAATTATATAATTGCATGGATGTATATTGCCATCCATTTACCAGTGGAGGTCAAGAATTACCAATTCAAGAAGCTAAAGCTACTGGTTTAATCACCTTGGTTACAGAATATTCTTGTGGCACTGATTCTTGTTATAAGGAGCAAGGAGGTATTCCACTAAAATGGAACGAGTATAGAGAACCTCAAACACAATTTATCAAAGCTACAACTTGTCCTAATGATATAGCGGATAAACTTTGGGAGGTTTATAATATGACAGACTCTGATAAGAGAGAATTGTCAACAAAAGGAATGGAATATGTAAAAGAAGAGTTTTCAACACAAGCTATTTGCGATAAGTTAAAGAGCATACTTTTTTCGTTAAAAAAACCAGAACTAAAAGAAGAAGAGATAAAAGATCAATCTGAAGAAACCTTAAGCTTAGAAGATGTTTTAGGGGATGAAGGTTGTGAAAATAGAATTGCTGTTGTCTTACCTGAATCTGCGGGAGATATTTTAATTTTAAATTCTTTGATGGAAAATTTAAAGATTACATATCCAGATAAAAATATATATGTGTTTACAAAGCCTCAATTCTATCAAATGATCGAAGATAATCCGAATGTTCACAAATTGTTACATTACTCTCCTCAAGTTGAAAATCTACTATTTCTTGAAGGGAAGGGAGACCATGAAGGATATTTTGATATAGCCTTTCTACCAAACATAGGGACACAAAGGCACTTGAATTATATACATAATGGCAAAGATAAAACCCAATTTGAATTAAGATGAGTCATTTAGCAGAAGAATATGCAAAATCCTGTGGAGTAAAAATAGGAAAACCAGTTTTAAAAACTCATTACTTCCCGATTTTAGAGGATAAATATATAACCATACATAACGATAAAAAAGTTCAATCCAAAGAATACAATTTATGGACTGACGTTTTGTCTTTACTTAAGCCACAATTAGGAGATATAAAAGTAATCCAAATTGGAGCGAATGGGGAAGAAACCATTGAAGGAGTAGATAAACATATTCCCACAAATACTTTAAAACAATGTTCATACATTATTAGTAATTCTTTGGGTCATGTAGGTATTGATAGCGTTCCTGTCCATATTGCTTCTGCTCTAGACAAACCTGTAGTGGGTATTTATTCTCATACTTATGCAAATACTTGTTCCCCTCTTTGGAATGAAAAAAGTAAAGCTATAGTTATTGAATCGGATAGAGGTGGAAAAAAACCTTCTTTTTCTTTAGAAGAACACCCCAAAACAATTAATTTTATAAAACCTGAAAAAATAGCTCAGTCTGTTCTTGATATTTTAGGGATTGATAAAAAAATTAACCATAAAACTATTTTTATAGGTAATAATTATACATCAAGCTTTGTAGAAATTATCCCAACTCAAGATACTACAGTAAAAGCATCTCACATTGATGTGAGAATGGATTATGCTCACAATGAGCAAGTTTTATCAAATATTATAAAAAATAATAAAGTAGAAGTAACTTTATCAAAACCTATCAATTTAAAATTTTTACACTCTGGAAAAATTAATAAAATTGTATATAAAGCAGATTCTTTTGATTCTGAATTTTTGAATGAAATTAAAAAATCATCTATTCCACACGTTATTATTTGCACATCTCCAAAAAATCTTTCTAAGGAAAGAGCGGAAAATTTTGATTTCTTAATTCATTATTTAGATGTAGAAGGTTTAATTAAAATTAATAAAAATAAGATAGGCAAAAAAGACTTTGATAAACTTAAAATTTACAGTAACAAAAAAGTAGTTTGCGGAGATAAGATCTACAACAGTTTTTTTGAATTAAACTCAAGAAAAAATTTAGATCATTTTTATCTTGATTTAGAATTCTTTAGAGTTTATACTGAAAAAGATGAGTGAAAAAAAGATTTACGGACCAGACATCTACAAGCGCAACGAGCATGGACTACTTGAAAATGTAGATTATGAATTTAATGAGGACGGCTCTGTCAATTGGAGAGCAATGATCAAAGAAGAGTTTCTCTATCCTAATAAGGATTGGTTTGTGTCTAGGAAAAAAGATGTCCCTAGCTCTATTAAGGGTCTTTCTGACAAACAGCTTCTTATTATGCTTGGTGGTATTAAAGAGTTAGCAAAGCTCAGGGGATATAACGCTCTTGACTACAAGATAGAAAATGTTGCAGATGGTTATGTCGTCGCGAAATGTCAGATTGAATGGATGAATAACTATGAAACTCATGATAATGGCTCATATCAACAATACACAGATGTAGCTAATGCTACTCTCTCTAATACGGACAACTTTTGTGCTAAATTCTTAGAAACAATCGCTTGTAATCGAGCTTTCGTGCGTTGTGTTCGCAATTATATGAATATCCACATCGTAGGAGCAGACGAGATTGATAAGTCAAAAGGTGCTGATAATTCAAATACCGTTGAATATGATTCCTCTAGCGACTCTTCTATGTTGTCATTAACGCCCGCAGGGACGCTTCAGAAGGCTTTATCTGAAGAATGGGGAGTAAAGACCTTTGAAGACTTTAAACCTCTTCTCAGAGCGTTTTGGAAAGAAGAGAAATACAGGAATGAAGACACTGCAAATTGGGAATCTTATGGAGATATTCCTGCTAAAGATTGTAGAAAACTCATAGCAATCTGCAAAAAATCATAAGCTAAAGAAGTTTCTCTGAGAAGCGTTAAACGTAGATGGATTGTTCCCTTTACTTGCGTTTGTATTTCCAAACGAATCAATAGAGAATGTCTGATTTGGGGGTATCAGGGATAATGTAGATTCACCGATTGTAGTAGATATTCCTTGAGAACTTACTGAAATAGACAAGGAATTTATTGTTGGAGTAAATCTCGGTATATGTAATCCGTATAAAGTTCTTGAAGATGAAGATGGACGAATGTTGGGATTAATAAGAGTCCCCTTTATCTGTTTCAGTTTTTTCATCTCTATAGTGCTACCACTAGCAGAAGATAAAACTAATTTATTTGTTTTTTCATAATGTGGAGAATCTACCTTGTAAGATTTTAATTCCACCTTATCAAAAAGCTCGTTAAGTTGTTGTTGAGAATCACTTGAATCTGATACTGCATCGTCCTCTGCTTCTTCTCCATCTTCGTCTTTATCATTAACTCTAGTCTTACTTCTAATATATTTTAATTTTATTGATTTTTTATTATCCTCTAGCGCTTCTGTATATCTTTTATAAGATTTATCTGCCAAATCATATATATGCTCAAAAATATCCTTGTTAGTAAACTGAGAACCTCCAATGAAAAATTGTCTTCTTTTATTTGTAGGTTCAAAAAATTCTAGATATTCTTGAAGGGGGGCATAATCAAGAGGCTCATCTTCGTCTGCCCCATCTTCTCCAGCATTTTTCTTTTCAAGCGAAGGTATATTTCTTATACCAATGAAAAAGTGAGCTTTTCCTTTTGATCGGCTTATTTTAGCGTCACCATTAGTTGTTTCTGCTAAATCATAGACAGTAACATCTGTTTGTGCGTTTTCTTTACCTGCGAGTGCTTTAGTAAGAAGTTGTAGCCAATCATTCAACATGGATAAGTCATCAATTTCTCTTACTTTTTTATCTCCTCTGAATGGTCCTAATACAGTCATGTTCCCAGTATTTTGGAAACTCATTCTGCTTGTTTTATAATCACTGTAAGCATTTGTAATATAAACCCCTCCTGCAAGCGGGAAATATGTGTTCAAATATTCATAAAGTGGGCTACCAGAGGGTTTAGGCATTATTTTAGCCGTCTTTTTTTGTTCACCATCCTCATCAATTGGTTTATATTTTAGTAATTTATATTTAAATTTATTAGTAATCCTATCTAAATTTGGTAACTCAGTTGGATTATCTTCGTTTACTTTTTTTGCTAAAGTATCACTGCCATATATAAAGGGAGTGTTCTTGCCACCGTCAGAACTCCAATTAAAATATTCAGTATTGAAAGGGGTATAATCGTATAACTTCCCAAAATCTAATTTTTTACCAAGTCTTTGTTCATTTGGTGTCTTACCATCTTTTTGCTTGGCATTTCCGTGCATCAAAATATATGTAAATTTATCAAAAACATCTGTGCTTTCATTTTGATTAAATATCCCAAAGAACACGCCCATTTCTGGATAATCTAACATATTCTCGAAAGCTTTACTTTTTCTAAATGGGATTCTTTTAAAGAAAATTGGTTTTGGTCTATCATCATTGTCATTTGATGGATCTGATGTTTGTGGTTTTTCAGTAGTCCCAACATATGTATTCACAATTAAATTAGATCTCTTACTTTCTGTAAATGATGCAGATGTAATTCTTTTATCTGAACTATTAGTATAATCAGTGATTTTTAAGGTTGCCGCTTCCTGAGAATTAATAAACTTAATTGAATATGTTGATGGGTCTACATACCAATAATACCCTAAGTAAGAGGCTACAGTGCCAATAACGCTGCTTAAAGTCCCTGTGGCTTCAAATATTATACCGTCAGTATCTTTATTTTGAGGTATTCCAGTTATGGGAATACCTGCTAAATTTACCATTGCGCTAAATTCTCTTAAAGTATAACCTCCCCTAAAGTTATATTGCGATAAGTCAGGATTTAATTTATAATCTTGACTAACAGAATCTAAATTTAAACTTAACTCTTTTAATGGTGGTTGTCTATTATTATAATATAAAGATATTTTTGTTCCGTCAAACTTGGCCGCTGTTTCAAAATTATAAATTTTTCCGATTTTAAGTATCGAACCTTGTCTTTCAGGACCAATAGAAGGAAATGGATCTAAACCCTTAATTCTTGGGGCGTTGATAACTTCAGAAAATGGTGCAAACGGCCCATCAAAATTCAAGGTATTATCTGGGGGGCAATTGACTCCTCTTACTAACACAATAAATGAATCTAAAATTAAACTTATTTTATCAACGTATTTTCTACTGATTGTTTTTTTATTGGGGTCTGAATTTTTCGTAATTTCTGTGCATATGAAGTTATTCATTGTAGTCTGTAATTCATCATTGGAGAAGGAATTTATTTCTCCAAGTCCTCCTATTACAATTCCTAAACCTTCAGATGAATCTAAATTTTTAGCGTCTACAATAGAGGTTACTGATGCACCGTGACCCCCACCTGAATTAGTAAAATTTAAATCTAGTTTTGTAATTGATTCCCTCATAAAATAAATTGTTCTGTGGAGTTTTCTCCTCCCACAACATATGGTTCAAAACCAGAGCTTGGCAATGTAGCGGAAACACCTGATTTAATAGTTATTACACCTGAATATAACTCTAAATAATTAGATTGAAGCTCTTCCACTCCATTTATATAAAAATTAGTTCTTTTCTCAATGAATTTCTGCCCCTTCATATCTGGAGAAACACCAGTAGCAGACAGTGTGTTTTCACTCTTCTTACTCGAAGTGTATTTAAAATTCGTCTTTCTTTCATCTATAACTACTCCATTTACATTTGCCGCAGTGCTAAAACTTGGTTGGAAACCAGTCGCAGTCAACCCCGCGAATTCTGGCCCTAGAAAAACGCCAACTCCCTGCCCAGAGTAAACTTTCTGGCCATTTAAAAAATAATCAAAATCAGAAAATGAAATTCCTGCGGTAGCGGTTGTGCCAATGCCATTTAAAATTCCAGTTTTTAAACTTCTTCCAAAATCCTTTTCTCCTGCAAAAATACCCCCAGTAATAATGTTATATATAATGGTTGATGTAGGTTTAGCTGGAGTTGTGTGATCAAAATTCAAAGTAGTTCTTTCTAGAATTGGAGCAGATTCGGATTTTGTAAAGAAATCACCTGTAAATATTTGATAGATTCTTTGATTTGTTGCTTCTATCTCTTGCGGGATCTCTTGTTGAAGAGTTTGCCCATTCAAGGATAATCTGATAGAACTCCTTCCTGTATCTAAATTCAATCCTGTTGTTAAATCTCTATCATAATAAAAATTACTAGCTGAATTAATAGCGGAAACATTTCTTTTCTCAGCAATATCTGCCCCCATATCAGGAGAAGAACATCCTGATATAGGTGCTCTGCCTGTTGTTACAACACTATCGTAAATCATAATCTTTCTCCTAAGTAATAAATATAATCTTTTTTAAATAATTCTGATTCTGCACTCATTTCCACGCCAGAATTGACAAAAACTTTTCCTTCTATTATATCTTCATAAAGAGGTTGCTGGATAACACCACTGACCTCTTCTAAAATCCCAGTTTGTATTCTTGAACCAAAAAGTTTTACAAAAACCTTTTGAGCGCCAGAGATTGCTTGTTCTTCTATATATTCACCCACTGCTCCCTCGACATTTTGTAGCCCAAGTGTATCAAAAGCTCCATCTCCAGTAGGTAAATATTGATAACCAGAATCATGTTTTAAGAATCCAACTTCTTGTTTAGAATATGTTTTTATTCCACTTTCAATAAAAGCATTATACTCAAAATATCTATCTCCTTCTCCTTTATTTGTATTTGTATCAAAAGAGAACCCTCCTGATAACATATATCTTCCCATTGATATACTTACGTCCCCTGTGTTTTCATAATCATAACCAGTTATACCTGTTTTGAATGTTGTCGTTTGATTATACCCAGTTATTCTTCTTGAAGATATATCTGAAGAACTTGAATCTAAGTAATCCCCAATTAAACCACTGGATATTGTAAACATTGAACTTTGAGGTAAAAATCCAGAAAACAACGCAAATGATTTCAAGTTGACTCTTGAAGTTACATATTCTCCTGAAGCTCCATCTGGTCCTGTCCTAAAGTATTCATTAGATCCTCCTAAATAAAATTCACTGCTGTTAGAAATGAAATTCGTATCTAAAGAAAAATCTTCAGAATCTGTTGTATTGTTTAACAAATCTATTCTAGTTAAAGATAAACTATTATTTCCTAAAGAAAAACCTACAATATTTCTACGAGATAATTCTATAGAATTTGCTGTATAGATAAAATCTCCACCCTTATCAAAACCTTGATAAAATAACTTTCCTCTATCATTTATACCAAAATTATAACCCTTTGCCCCTGATACCACTTCTGAGTTTATTGCCTCAGATGTCTTGTTTAAAGAACCAAATAAAATACAGTCTGTTATAATATCATTGAATTCAAAATCAAAAAGAACAGACGCTTCAGAGTATAGCAAATTAGGAGTCTCTACTTTTACATTAGATAAGTTTAAATCAGCCTTATCTTCTTTTAAAAATGTTCCTGTAGTATATACTTTAGCATCTGCAAGGGTTGCCCCAACACCAACAACAATCCCACTATAAATACCTGTATTTAATGCTGGATCACAATTTTCTATAACTCCGTAATTAACAGAAGAAGTAATACTCTCTACTCCAATGTGCCTCCCGCTCATCCCAGAAAAATCATAAAATGTTAAAAGTCTATCGGTTTTTCCGAGAGCTTCTATTGTTGAAAATTCTAATGCGTTACGACTCATACTAGTAATATTTACTCATATTAAATGTTAATGTATTCTCATTTATGCTACTACTTTCTGCATATATAAATACCCCTGTTAAATGACCACTCACAACATCTTTTAACTTTTGCAAACTACCTGTCTCTTCCTCACAAGTAGCATTTACCGTAATCTCTCCAGCAGTTCTTTCTATTAATTTTTGTTTAGCAAACCCTCCAAGACTTGGGACAATACCACTCAATTCTATAGGTTTTTTATCTACTATTGAAACTTTAAGTCCAGTTAAAGTTCCAGAAGAAATATCTATTCTATTATCAAAAGATAAAGAATAAGAAATAGAACTATTCCGAGGATCTTTATTTATACTTTTGTTTAATTCTATAGGGTTTAAATAATCTCCACTTATATGGTAACCCGTGGCATCTTCAGTAAAATCTTGTAGCGTTTCAATAGCTAAATTTAAAAAACCAGAATTTTCTTGAACACCGCTGAAAAAATTATCAACTTCTAAAAAGCGTATCCCTGTTGCTGGGTCTCCTGTGGGAATAATATTAAATGGATTGTTATATTCAATACTTCCGTTAACAGAAACTGCTATCAAAGAATTATCTTTTGACGCAGATACGCTAGCAGATTTTTTGTGCATGATATTTCCTATTTGATCTAAATTTTCAGGATCATCAAACGAAAAAGAAAAATCAATTTTATTTGATCCTGTATCAACTTTATAATTAACGGCAGAAGGGTGTCTTGCACTAAATGCATAAGCTCCACTTTCATAATCAGACAAAGATGACACAACAGCGTTGATCGCTATATCAGATGCCATATCTGCTGTGATCACTCCTGTATCCAGCATACCTATCCCATCTTTTACAGCAGACATCGATCCTTGGACAGAAACATTCACTCCGACACTTAATCCTCCATTTTTATCAAATGATATTTGAGTATTGGATGTAGTAATTCCAGAATCTGTTATAGGATCTTCACTAGTATTATACTTATAAGTTTCTGTTATTGAATAAGAATCTTTACTTCTATCAATGCTCTCATTTTTACTTATTAAAAATCCAGTTACCCCAGTTTGGAATAAACTCAAGTTGTAATAACCAGTTACCCTAGAATCTACAAAGTTTTTAGCATTTACTAATGCTGATGAAGATTTAGCCTTTACCCCTACTGCTGATACATTATGTGTAGCTTGAGTTATTTTTCCTTGTTGTTCATTAAAATTCCAGTTATCAACAGGATTCGTTATACCAAAAAATTTTGAAAAAGATCTATCTGTGTAAGAAGTTAAAGAAACAGAGTAAGGTAAAACCGTAGTTAAATCTGAATTGTCAAATGTTATTGAATCTGGTTTAGAGAAAGCAAATCCTGTAGTAGAAGCTCCATGAGTTATTGATAAAGTTTTAAACTCTGGGAGTAGACCACTTATCATCTGCATTTTTTGCAAGTGCAATCCACTTAAATCTACCCCAGTTAAGTTACCAATCAAATTTATATTTTCTATAAAATGATCTACCTTTCCTTGTATATAGACAGGCTCAACAGACTGCCCAACCAAAGGAGTCGGACTAGGGAAAGTATAAGAACCATATGTAATTTGTTCACTCATCTTTAATAAATATATAGTTTATAGTTCTTGTCGCTTCTCCCTCTCCAAGATTTAAAGTTATTGAATCAGACGTAATATGTGTTATATCTTCATTAACTAATTCTGTTAACTCTTCCGTCTTTTCTTCTAATGTCGTTTTTGCTTTATAAATACCTGCACTTTGACTAACTACGGCCTGTGCAGACACACTAGCATTGCCAACTGTTTTTAAATTGTTTGTGACAACTTGTTCTTTTAGGTTTTGTAAATCTAAGAATTTCTCAATTCTATTAATTTGATGTGTTTTATTCAATGTTTTTTTTAATTTTAAAACACCATCATCGTTATTCTTATAAGAATCGTCTGTTGTAAAAATAATATTTTCAGAAATAACTCCCTCTGATTTAACAAAGCTTGTGTTCCTAGCTTTTTCATAGATAGGGACAGTGGGATGAAAAAGCCTAGCAATCCTAGTTTCTTGAAAAGGTTGCTCTCTAACCCAAACAGCTTTTGAATTAATAAATTTTTCTTTGTTATTTTTTCCTAAAGAATTATATTGTATACTTAAATTATATTCTTTAAATTTTCCAGCTTTAGACTCTGCCCCATTGTAAGATATTACTTCATCTTGAGATGACGAGTCTGTAGTAAATTTTACATTTAAAGTAGCAGTATATCCATCTTTAGATATACCCTTCGAAATAGAAGAAGGAGAACCAAATTCACTAGCTTCACTAACTTTTAATTCATCTATTATTTCACCAATAGCTTTATTTAACACATTCTCAGAATCCTGTCTTAAAGCAGACAATTCTATATTAAAAGTCTTCTCAATAAAACCCTGTTTAGTTATATTTATAGATTGAGTTTCTTTTCTCCCTACATTTTTAGCACTATCTACAAAAGAAGTGGAAACATCTTCTGTTAAGTCTACAGATAAACCAATTAAATCATAACTTTCGCTAATAAGTCCTCTAAACTTATCATCTAATCTAGCGTTTTCTGAAATACCATCTTCCTGATATCCCAAATCAGGTCTATTTACAAAATAATAATTAGTTAAAAATACTTTTGCGTCATTTAAAAATTGATCTCCCGCTTCTTGTTTGTATTTTAGACTTATTTTTCTTTTTGAATTATAATCTCCTCCAGATCTACTAAATTCATAAGACTCTGTAAAATCTTCAACTAATTGAGGGTTAGGTATATATCTTGTAAAAGATGTATTAGAATAATCGTCTAATCTTCTAGATTCTTGGATTGTTATTGTTACAACTTCGGAACCGACTAAAGCGCCAGCTTCAAAATCAAAAGATTGTATTCTTCCATTGATGTAATCATCTGCACCAATACGAGCTACTATATTTTCTCTGCCGTAAGCGTGAACTATTGCGTCTCTTCCTTTTATTAGAACTGTATCATGATCTTCTATGTTGATATCTGAAATATCAATCTCATAAGTTCCTACTACTTCATAACCAAATAGTTCTTCTTTCGTTACATAACTGTAAGTTACATTAACAGATGAAGATAGTACATTGTTGACGATTAAAGCTGCCATTATTATTTCCCTCTTGCTTCCTCGATTTTACTAATAGAATCAGCGATCATATTCTTTGATTCGTCAAGTGCTTTCTTTGCACTGACTAAAACCTCAGTGTTCTCTTTTATTAATGATGCTACCTTTTCTGTATCACTAGATTGAGCTTCAACAATTTCACTAAAATTGCTCAGACCAGAAGTAGCAGCAACCATTTGATCATACAGATTACCCATTTCTAACGCTAGATTTTCAGTATCTTCTTTGGCGAATAAGCCCGCAATGTTACCGTTTACGATTTCTAATCTGTCCGTTAGAATTTTTGATTCTTCATCAATTCGTTTCATACCATCACTTATGTCCACACCTGAGTCTTTAAAGAATCCGTCAGTTCCTCCTTTGACGGCATTACCCATTGCTCCTACAATTTTTTTACCTTCTGGTGTTTGTGCTCCCGATCCGATTCCTGATTTTAAAGTATCTTGGAGAACTCTAGCGAGCTTTTCTCCAGTAATGTTTGGATCGAATTGTTGTATTAAGTCGCCTATCTTAACTCCAAGACCCTGATCATCAAACTCTGCTATCATAGCGCCTAAAGCATCTTTATCCATTCCTTCTCCTTTATTTATTTCGTTTACTATTTCAGAAACTTGTTGCCCCATAAAGTCCATATCTAAACCTTCTCCTCCAAAGACGGTTGCTATTTGATCTGATGCTGCTTGTATAGATGACTGTAAAAGAGCCGCTCTAGCCTCTGCGTTTTTCCTCTGTAGAGCTTCTATCTCGTTTATTGATTTTTGGAACCCTATATAAGCTTTCTTTACATTCAATTCAAAATTCTTTGAGGCGTTATCTAGAGCTAAACCAGTATCTCCTACTGCTGCATTAAATGCTTTAGCATCTGCGACAAGTTCTTTCTGTTCCTCACCCTTGTCTCCCGTCGCAGTAATCGTGCCGTTTTCGCCGCCACTCCTAATCTTCGCTGCCATGTCCTGAACCCTTTGCGATGCAAATTTAGAGTTTGCTAGAACACCTGAACCCGCATTTGCTGCCGCATTTTCGGCTGCTGAACGATTCGCTCTATCTAAGTCGATGCCCGCCGTAGTTTCTTGTTGGCTTGATCTTAATACGTTCGTCTGTTGGTTAAATCCAAATTCGTCTCCTGTTCCTTTTCCAGTAGGTGTAATCTGAGCCATCATGCTACCTAACTGTGCATTCTCAAGATTCTTATTAGCCGCATTTAACATTTCTTCACTTGATCTTGCTAACTTTAATTGTGCGGCTGCTAATTTTTCCTGCGCGTTTGCTAATTGTATGTTGGCTTTGTCTATGATTTTTTCTCTCCTTATTGCTTCTGGAAGTTGACGACCTTGAAGTTTTGCTCCTTTTTGTACTTCTAAGCTTAATTTTTCCCTTGCTGAAGCATACTTGCTTTCAGCTATCGCCACTTCTTGAGCAGCACCATCTTTACCTGCTTCTAGTCTTGATTCTGCTCTGGATATCTCCAGAGCGAATTGCTCTAACTGTCTTTGTGAATCTACGATAGATTTAACAAACTCTGGGGTTGCATTATCCATTTCAAAGATTCTCTTATCGAATGCCTCAAACCCCTTTTTTCCTGTCCCAAATCCTTCTTCCTCAAGAATTTCAGGTAGAACGCCATCTGCTTTTACTCTAGCTTTTTCTACAGGGTTTAGATCTGCCGCTTTTTGCTCATCCGTCATTTCTCCACCTTGGACAATTTCACCTGCTTTAGCTCCTATAAAACTCCCAGCCGCTCCGATTAATGCTCCAGCCACTAAGCCTATAGCAGTTCCAAAAACAGGAACAATAGACCCTATAGCTGCTCCTATAGTTGCTCCTGCTATTGCTCCACTAGCACCTCCAATGATTTTTCCCTTATTTCTCGACTTCTCCTCTTCTCCAATATCTTGTCTTTTTGAATTACTATTTACTTGAAACCCAGCACCACCAACAGTTAAAAGTGTTCCAAGAACACCTAGCCCTTTTGCGCTTGTGGCAAATTTTCCAAATTTTGCTGCTGGCCCTGTTACTTTCCCTCTAGCGGCAGGAGCACTCACACCTGCTTTTCTCATATCTCTATACTTCGTCTGTCTCTTTGTCATCCCAACTTGACCTTTACCACCTCTTCCTCCAAAAGTTCCAAGAATTGCAAAAGTTGCGGCGACACCCGCAAATTTATCTAAGACGCTAGCACTTTTTTCGATTACTGATCTTTGTGAGATTAGAGATTCGGTGTTTCTCTGCATCTCCAAAATTTCTTTTGCTCTTGCAGTAACAGAGTTTTGTATCGAACCCACCTCGGTGTCTTTATGTTTAAGACCCTCCTTGTCCTTATCGAGAAGTTGTGCTTTAACAAGGACATTTTCCGTTTCCATATCTAACTGAGCTTGCAGGGCTGCATGTCGTTGCTCCATGCTCGCTGTGACCATCCCACTAACAGAACTTAAAAGGAAAAAACCAGTAGTTGCTTTCCCCATTTTATTTTCCATACTGCCAAGACCCTTCGCTGATGATTTTGCCTTTTGACCCAAAATAGGCAGTCCTTTTTTCAACATTCCGAAAAGAGATGCTATACCTGCACCTTTACTATAATTTGGAACAAATCCATCAGCAAACATCCCAACACCATTGCGCTCTCTCTTTACAGCATCTTGTAAACCATTTGGTTCATCTCTCAAATTAGTTACTGCAACAGGCTCACCTTGATCGTCTTTGTGAACCCTCATCATCGAGATAGGAACTCCACCTTTTTTTGTGAAGTTTGGTATAAATCCTCTAGCTCGTCTTTTCTCGTTCTTAACTTTCGTCTTTTTACCCTTCTCTACTCGACCAGATACATTATCAATAATTTGTTTAGCGTATTTAGTCTTGTTGCCCTCGCTGGATGAAGATTTAAAATCTCCAAATTCAAAATCCCCTCCGTCTAAACCGAAGATTAATTCTAGATCTTTTCTAGCTTTATCGAATTGTATATCTAGTTGCCCTTTGTCTTGAGCAACTCCTCCTGTAATAGCTTGAATTACCCCTTCAAAAATAGCACCTTTAATAGCCCCAAAAGCTCCAGCCCCACCTTTCTCTAGTAATTTAGTTACTTCCTTTCCCTTGAAACTTCTTGGGTTTGTTTTTAATGGAGTTCCAGAAGTTAATTGATTCAAACTTGCATTTACCGCATCACCAAGATTGTCCTGAATATTATCCTCTATACCTAGTAAATTTCCAAATCGTTTATTCCCTTTTAGATTGGGGCTAATTCCAGACATGCCCCCTTCAAAGAAATCAATTTTCTTTTTTCCATAAGGAGTTGTAAATCTATGATCTGCCTTATTAGGCTCAAATCCCATTTTTTCTGGGATAATCATAACAGCCTTATTGGGATTATTATTGGCGTAATATGTTTTCTTGCCCTTTGCTGCGTCTCTTTTTGCAATCAAGGCAGCACCTAACGCACTGCTAGGATCACGAATTGCATTTTTAACTTTGTCTGTTTTGCCATTCCCGTCTGCATCAAAAAATGCAGACCGTGGTCTTTTTCCAACAGTATCAACATCTAAATAATTAGGAACAAACCCTTTTGGGTATCTTGGTAAAACAGCAGAATCGCGACCCCCAGCAAATTTAGGAACCTCCTTTTCTTGGTTATTCATGATGAACTTCTTTCCACCAATGGTCCCCTTACCCATATGAGCCTTCACACTTGGACTAGCTCCAAGCATCATTGCTTCAGCTTCCTCTGCTTTAAATCCAGCATTATATCTCTTGCCCGCTTTACCAGTAAAGCCTTTTGAATCACTAAATCCTTTAACTCCTCTAGCGGCGGCAGCAGAGGCTAAATTCCTCATTAATTGAGCTTGAGTAGTGAGCAAAGCATTTTCTCTTTTTATGGCGGCAATGACGGCTTGTTCTTTTTGAGCCTGACTCATTGTTGTGCTTTCCATTTGTTTCCTCAAAGTAGAATCTCTTTGAAGAAGCCCAACTATACCGCCCTCAATCTGCTTGATTCTCTCTGTCTGAGTCCCCATTTGGAAGAGACTCTTTAGTCCGTCGCCAGCGAACCTCGCAATAAGTTTTGTTATTTTAACAAAAGCTACCGTAAATAGAACTATAGCGGGTCCACTTAAAAACGTACCAATAGCTTTAAAGAATCCTTTTATAAAAGTATTTCCTTTTTCTGGATCTAAAGCTGTATCTAAAAATTCGGTAAACTTTGTTGCTATACCTACTAGATTTTCAAGAATTGGACCAAAGGTTACCGTACCCACCTTCTCAGCCAAACTAGTTAATCCAATAACTAACTTATTAATATTAGCAGCTAAACTTTCTCCTAAAGCCTTATTTTTTTCAAAAGCTTCGTTTGTAGCAAATGCTGCTGTTTCAGCAGCTTCTCTAAATATACTAGTTTCACTAGTTAAGTCTTTGAGAGCCGCACTAACTACGTTAATTTGGAAAACACCACCTGCTAATTCTTTAATTTTAGAAACGACAGTTGGATCAGATATCCCTTCTATAGCCTTTGATAATGAGTTTAATTTTTGAACACCAGTCTGAGTTGAATCTATTTGAACACCTAACTCTTTTAGATCATCAATTGTAGATCCTCGGGCAAGCCTTGTAAAAATTGATTTAAATGCGTTACCGATAACGGCTCCACCCCTTGCTGTTTTCTGCTCAACAGCAGTAACCAATCCCAAAAGCTCATCAAAACTAACCCCAGCATCTTCTGCTGTAGAACCAGCACGACTAAAAGCTTCTGCCAAGTCTTGTGCTGAAACAGCAAAAGCTGTGTCAACCGCGACCATCTTATTAACGATCTCTGTATGTTTTAATCCAGCAGATTCAAACCCATTTATAGCAGCCGTTAACGCTTTGACAGACTTTTCTGCATCCAATCCAGAAATCCTTGTCAAAACTAGAGCAGATTTAAGTCTAAGAGCGGTCTCTTCAGCGCTTAAACCTTGACGAGCTAATTCTGCTGCTCCGTCTGCAACAGTGCTAAATGATTGACCTGTTTCTTTTGCGACTTGAAATATAGAATTTCTAAATTTATTAAAACTTGCTTCTGTAGCTTGAAAGATGGAGTTAACTTCAATAAGTCTTTTCTCTACTTCAATAGTTGTAGATATTAATTTTTTAAAGGATTGAGTAACCCCATTCAAAACAGCAGTTGTTGCCCCGAAAGCAAATACACGGGCAGTAGAGGCATCCAGAGATTTTTGAAATTCTGAAGCCTGTCCTGTAATCCGACCTAAAGCTTGCCTAACCTGCTTTGTAGAAGCATTTAAGCTAGCAGTATTAAGTGTAACATTAAGTGAAGCATTAAAACTTTGAGCCATATAGGTAAATTACACCTATCAGCTTAAAAAGTCCTCTGCTTTAAGTTCCCCACCCCTCATCGCCATTTTTGTCCTTAAGTCATCTACACCATGAGATGTTTTAGACTCACTCTGAGGTTTCTCTTCATATTCGTAAACCTTTACAGGATCATCTGCAATTTCAGGAGGAATACTTACATTTTTTATTTTATTCAACAAGGAATTTGAATAAACAATTAAGTTTTTCTGAAAACAAGTTAACTTATCATAAGTTACCCCAAAAATTGATAAAGGATTTCCTGCTTGAGCTACATAGAAATCAAAAAAACCTCCATTATAAGAAGCCCTTAAACAAGTTTCTCTGGAGTTTAAATGATTAAATTTTGCAAATAAAATAGCTGTTAAAGGGATTGTATGCTCTTCTTTTAATTGTTCTGAAAAGTTTTTATTTAAAAAAATGGAAGATTTAACCATTTTTTTTATTTTTTTTATTTGAGCAAGATGCTCTGCACTGTAATTTGTAATTTTAGACTTTTCATTTTGAATCTCTTTTAATTCATTTCTTTGAGATTCAATCTGATTGTTAAAAATTTTTCTTTGATTTGTGTCTTCTATCTTAGATAAGGCGGCTTCGGATTTTTTTATCATCCAAATAGTAGATTTTATCTTATCTTCTTTTTTTTCACTCCAAGAACCTATATTTATAGCAGACTTAACTAGCTCTTCAGATGTCTTAATACCAGTCTTTACTGATTTTTTTATTTCTTTTTTTTCTTCAAAATCTAGAGATAGAACCTCTAATATGTTAAAGTGCTTAAAGTAATAATTTGTATTTAGATATTCTAACATAGAATATCCTTGCAATATTTCTAATAAATCAACCGAATGTGACTCATTAGTTTCGCTCATCTTCAAAAACTTCTTTTAATGCAGCCTCAATAGACTTTTGATCATTACCGTAATCATTATACCAAACACTTAAAACCCTAACTAAAGTTTGATATGATTTTTCAAAAAGTTTTTGCTTTTTAAGAAATTGAACATCCTTTATGTCATCATCTTTTTCTTGAAGGTCTAAAAGGTAACTCCTCTTTTCATTATAATTCTCTCCTTTAAAGAATGGAAATAGCTCTTTCTTATCATTTTTTTCTAAGCTTTCTTCAAAAAAGGTGAAATTAAGAATAAACCACTCAATAAGTTTTTGTTCTGCTTTTGAATCAGCAGTCTGACTAAATTGTCCCCGCAAGCTAGTCTCATAATCTCTAATTTGAGTTTGGGTTGATGCAAATGCGACCTTTGCATCCGCAAGCTGTTTCTTCTGCTCTTCACTAAGATCTTTTGCTTCTCCAAAAAATTCGATTACCCTAGCAGCGTCAGTATTTTCTACAGCTAATTCAGCAAGAATATCCTCTGTTCTTTTCGAGGTCATTCCCCCGAGATCTCCCATCTTTTTTGCCAGCATAGCCTTTGTTAAAAAACCCGCATTAATAAATTCGTTGAATTTCTGACCATAGAAAAACTCGGCATCTTCTACGTCTGCAACACTAGGTTTACGCACAACAACCCTAGTTTTAATAGAGCTTTTAACTTTTTTAGTTGTTTCGACAGGTCCGTTTTTAGTTTTCCTTACATGAGGGACTTCTGTCTCAACTTCTCTTTTTACATCAAATGAGTATAGCTCTTTCATCTATATTATTATACTCTAAAAAAGAATATTATCAACTTTTAAGTCCAGTGATAGAAACAGAAGCGTTTGAATCGCCATGTTTTTTAAATGTAATTAAGCCCACTTTTCCATCATCAACAACACTGGCTCCCGTGACATCTAAACCATTAGCAATTAGAGTATTTTCACTATAATACGAGAAAGTTTTATCATAGTAGTCGTAATGAATTTGAAAATCAAAAGGAACTCCACTTTTATATCCTCCCCATAAATTTCCACTTTGATCAAAAAGATAGCCCTGTCTTCCTGAAAATTTTACTAACTCACCCTCTGAGCTAGCTCCCGTTTCTAATAAACAAAGTTCAAAACCATCATGTGGACGATCAACAGTTAAACTCACATTATAAATTGAGTTTTTATAAGGGCTAAATTCTCCGCTAGTAATAATCATTGCAATATAGGAAAATAGTAAGAAAAGGTAATATTAGTATTATCATCCAAAGCAGTTGATTCATCCACTGTTTCTAAACAACATCCACTAATAGAAAAATCCATAACAGAAGCATCATTATCTCCTTTTAAATCAATTTTAATTACACCACTTTGACAAACTAAACTAGACAAATTAAGCCCCGTAACTTTTGTCTTTGAAACAGTAAAGCTTAAATCACCTGCTGCTGGCATGTCAGGATATCTAAACCTTGGGGTTCTTGTTCCTAATCTTGTCTTAGGAGTTCTTGGCGTATTTACACTTAATGAAAAGTCTTGTATATTCAAACTTGCCGTATCAATGCCCTCGTCCCCATTTGTCGTTGTTGTTATTTCAATGTCTTCTGGTCTAAAAAAACCTCCAAAACTATCATTTGTTTGATCTTTTCTTTCTAAAGCTCCAACGGGAGTAAAAGTAGCGGCGTTTCCCTCGTATGTTGTAGCTCCTCTTACTAAATCTCCTACAGAGCCATTCAAAGAATAATTAACAACAGAGGTATCTAATATTGTGGTTACGCCAGCAAGATCTTTTATTACAAAATCAATTTTACCTGTGTCTAGAAACCCAGAATGCATTTGTTGAAAACTATAAAAGGGATCTATACCAGTAGCTCCAGTCGTAAGATTCATATCCATGCTCAAAGTAGTAGTCTGATTAGAGCCTAATATTCTCTCAGAAACATTTAAATCTCCTAGCCTCCTTATTTCAGATACTGCCTTATTTGTAGAAATACTTAAAGAATTAATAGCTGGCAGCCGTCCGTCAGGTATTGTATTTGCGAATACTTGGACATCACTAGAATTAATTCTTTCTATGGACATATACTTAGTTTACACAAAAAAGCCTCGCATCTCTGCAAGGCTTTTTGTAATATAGTTACCAAACCGTCTATGCGGTTGGGTTATATGGTATTTTAATGTTATTCTTTTTATAGAAGAATCCTCCAGTGAAAGACCTAGCATCTGTTTGAGTTGTATATCTATCAGGCTGCTCTCCCGCTGATCCAGAGTAAAATAAACCCTGATCAATCTGATTGTCTCCTCCAATTTGAGTAGAGAAACTTATATCAATAGTCTCATTATCATCTATGCCTTGAGAGAATCCTTGAGAGTCCATAACAGCCTTTTGCATTGTATATATGTGCTTGTCATTTCCATCTTCTCCCTTAACTTTTAAGGTTATATTCGTTGTCTCTTCTCCAGCAGAACCTGTCAAAATCTTATCGACTTGACCCGCACTGAAGTTCTTAAGAAGCGCACTAATAGACATTGTTACGTTAATTGGGAAGTCCAAAGGTTTTGCTACTGCTTTAGCTGAACCAAGAGCCTCAATTGGAGTTCTTGAAAGAGGGACTTCGATTGAAGCGCTCTGAACATGCATGTCCCCAAGGTCTGTTCCTCCAAATGAAAACTCTTCCTTTGTGAAACTAAGAGTCACATCTTCTGGACGAAGAACTAAAACTCCCATATTACCAGTGCTAGGCACACCAAGCATGAGTTGCCCAGTATCCGCTCTCTCTCCTGCTTTATTTAAAGAAGGATTATAGATTCCAGAGTTAGCAGTATCAAACGTAATGTTTTCTGCTGTTCCATCAATATCAACCCTTGGGATTTCTCCAACAGCGAAATTAACAGTGTAGCTCTCGAAGTTACAGTTTCCTAATGAAACGACATCTTGAGATACGAGTTCTGAGTTTGTATAACGCCCAGTAGCATTATCAGTAAAAGACCCTTGAGGTGCAGCAGTACCAGCAGTTGAAAAAGCGTCAGATCCTTCCTTAGTTGTTAAAACAAAAAGGTTCTTTTCTCTTTTATGAGTATCTTCAGAAAGAATACCTGAAATAAATTGACCCTTAAGTGCAGCAGTGGCTGGATCTTGTCCTAATGGGTTAAATCCTAAATTAGCCTCATTTTCTCCATCTCCAAGAAAGTATCCAAATGAAAATGATGGGTTTAAATCCCCGAGGTTAATAGTCCCGATACGTGCTAATTGACCAAATTCTCTAACGTCTTGTCTACCTCCTGCAAGGTCAACATCGAAAGAAAAAGTGTCAATACGGTGTAACTGCGGGGGCAAAATTCCCGACAGTTTTGATGCTAAAAGACTAGCCCCTGCCCCGACTGCTGGCAAAATGCCAGTAGGAGATACGTAGACAGCCTTACTCTGTGAAATTACTCTTGTTCTAGAAGCCATATTAGTTTAATAAAAGTGGATTGTTACACTTTCTTACACGGGTTTATAATCTAGGGAAACGATAAGTACATAATTCAAAATCAATATATCCTATCGAAATATTTTTATTAAGCTTCTCCCTAATGCTCTCTGAGACTATTTTTGACACGGAAACTTCTTGAATATGAGACTTTGTTGGATTTGATTGAGATGTTACTAAATTATCGTAACTATATGGAAAATCTTTTAGAGAGAAAGAAAAACCATATGGGAAATCTTCATACGGAATATGCGTAATATCTTTTCTTACAGTATCTCTAAACATAGAAAGCACAGAATCTAATGTATAATTATCAAAGGACAAAACCATTACTCGCATTCTAGTCTTAGTATCCTCTTCTCCTCCAAAAGCAAATTCAGTATTGTCCGAAGATGCTACAGAAATAAAACAGGCGGGTAAAAAGTATGTAGTTTCGTCATATTCCCCTGTTTTTCCATATTGGTAAGGAAGCTCTGTAGCGCTGTCTTTAAAATCTGAGTGAAGGATTATTTGAGCGTCTGTATCATTTGTAATATAAGTATTAACTTCTTTTACAGTCGAGTTTGCTGTCAATTCAGTGCCTCCTATCTCCGCACCCGATGCTTGAGGGAATATTAATCTACCGTTTTCGTAATCCGTAAAAACACCCCCATTCTTATCGTAGTTTCCAGTAATAAAATCATTGCCTAAAAAAAAGCCAGAGTTTGGATTATCTATATTATACTCTCCAACTAAAGATCTATACTTACCTTGAAAACCAATATGAGTAGCAGGAATGTCTGAAAACGAGCCAGAAGTAAAAGCATTATCTAAGTTGATTTGATATGCCTTTGCAGAGCTACCCAACAAACGGTTTTCAAACCATAGGTAGAAACTTGATAAAACATTCTGATCAAACTGCGCCTTCATTTATCTAATCTTAATAATTTCTGTTTAAAATCTTTTACTAATTTACCAACATATGGCATTCTGTTAAAACTTACACCAGAAGATCTATTTTTGGCTTGTATACCTGTCCCAGAACTAGAATCATCGAAACCAGTAGAGCTAAATAAATATTGCCCTAAGTTAGTTAATCCTCCCTCTTCTATACTTTTAGCCCAACTTTTACCAGTCATCCAAGGTATTGGAGTCAGTCCATATATTTCTTCAATGCTTGGAATAAAGAAGGTAATTTGATATCTTCCCGAATTATTTTTTCTTTTTACTTTAAATTTTATTTTTTCACCAAATATTTTAGATATAATCTGAGTCGGTTCGTCTCCTGACGAAAAACCTATAAAAGAAAATAGGTTACCATAACCTCCTAAAGTCCCACTTATATTAGATGCTCTAGGACCAGCATCAAGCTCTATTGTTATTGGATGTGCTTCAAATGTCTTGATTAACTCAGACTGTCTCTCTTTAATTTTAGGATCAATCAATCCCCTAATAGCCATCGCCATGCTTTTGTTATTAGGAGAATCTGTCGTTAGCTCCTTCAGTAATTCTTTTGCGTTGACGGTCACTACTGGAGTAGAGACCGACATAAAACCTCTTCCAGCCATTAGTTTTCACGTTTTAAAAATATCGAATAAAATTGAGCATCAAATGGGCCAATAACCTTTGCATCTCCATCTACAACATATAGTTCATTATCAACCTCTATCTTAGAACAAATTTTAATCTTTTGGTAAGCTTCTGCTTTTACTTTAATTCTAATTTGTCCCTCAGACCCAACTAGATTCATTTGTCCATTGCCATCAATGATATCTTCTTTTTGCTCGTTTTTGTAAAATACTCTAGCGCTATAACTATATCTTTTCAAAGTTTCTTCTGAAGATATTTTAGCGACATCTTTCCTCCTGCCATATAGAGGATTATAATTTAATTCTACAGGGATACTTGAGATTTCTTTTACATAAACATAAATATCTCTAGAAAAAGTGTCGTGAACACTACTTAATGCTGAATTAATAGCTGTTTTTTCTGCGTCTGTAAGAAGTGAGGCCATAGTGTCATACTAGTTTCCCAGATAAAGTGTAAGTCCCATCTGTGCCAGCGACCTGCACTGGAGATGATTTTTGATAATTATATTGATATAAAAGATCACCTAACCTCTTGGAAGTTTCTTCGGAAAGATCTCTGTATGTTTTAGCAACAGAGTTTTTATTTTGTCTTTGTATAGTTGTGTCACCCTCTTTTATAGTAACCCAATCAACAGAATCAGAATAAGTAAATGATCTTAAAGATTCTCTAGCTGATTTCTGATAATACCAAAGTTCATAAAGAGTTCCAAAAATATTCTTTTCTACATCGGCTAAACCTGTACCATCCATTCTGATAGCACCAGTTGAGTCAACCACAAACTCTTCGTGTATATAACCATTAAGCTCTCCAATGTTGGTTTCTAACCACCCAGAAACAAAACCCATATTATATGAGCCAGTATCATTAGGGAAATCGAAAGTTACGATACCACTTGCTAAAACTCCAAGGTCATTCATTATTTAAAATCCGTCTTTAAATAACCTTACAGTAGATTCGTAGTCTGGGGAACTTGGATCTAAAATTGGTTTAGCAGAACCTTGGACAGTGACGTTGTGTTTTTGCACATAAAAGTCAAAAGACTTTATTAAAGACTTTCTAAGTAGATTCATATTCCTTTCTCTTGGAATACCTATCCTAGCAGCTAAATCGGTTAATTCTGAAGCCGAGGATGCCTCTACTCGCTGTTTGAAGATATCTCGGTGCAAAGTCCCATAAGGATTCATTTGAGGCATTCCTAAGAGCGTCTCAAGCTCTTTAACTTTTTCAATTTGCTCCTCTTTTTTAGTCCTATCTTTGCCATCTGTTACATCAAATTCCTCTAAGTGTTTCCTCTCAATTCCTTTAGAAACTGGGAAATCTTCAATACTCTTATTTTTAGCGCTCTTTTTCTTACTCATAATATATGATATTTAAATTTTTATATAAATCAATAAAAAAGAGCCGCCCCTTTGGAGGCGACTCTCTTTATAAGTGTTATGTCTTGCTTATACGCAAAGTCCGATAAGAGCAGTATTGTCGATGCAAATACGACCCTCTTCAACTTTACCGTAGTAACCAATCTTGTTCTGACGAACAGAGAACTGGTCATCAACAAGAATTTGAAGTTCAGATGCAGATCCTTCACCGACAACAACAGGGCGAATAAGGGAATCCTTACTCCTGTCGATACCGATAAGAATCTCGTCATCACCTGTTACCCAAGTTCCAGTACCACCACCACCGATAACAGAAGCACCTTCAGATGCAACGATAGCACCAAAGAGCTTGTTAAACAGTTGTCCGTTACCCATCTGGTTGATTTCCATGATGTTAATACCATAGAAAGAAGGAAGACCAGCGGCGCTGTAAAGCTCTTGACGAAGGGCTTCTGGAGCCATTTGTCCGTCAGCGGGAGTTCCACCAACAGGAGCAGCAGCGGTGCTTACAGGATTGTAAGCCATTGCGCGGAGTTCTTCAACCATTTCTGGAGAAACCAGAAGGTCAGTGATACCAGACTTAACGCCACCAATAGGAGTTCCTCCACTGAAGGAACTGTTGATGCGCTTACTCTTGGTGATCAAGTTATTGAAGTCAGCAAGAACAAAACGATTTGCTGCTGCGGAACCAATGACGCTTCCACCAGCGGTTCCACTTGTTCCAGTTGCTTTAACCAAAGCGGTTGCAAGCACGTTGAAAGCAGTTTTCGTTTGTTTCATTAAGACTTCTTGAGCCATCCGAGTAAATGTCTTACTAACAACATCAAGACGCGCCTTACGGACATACTTGCGATCAAAAGCGAGCGCACTATCCAAAGTGTAAGTTGCGAACTTAAGTTCGTTGTGAGCAGGAAACACCTGACTATAAGGAAGGCCACCAGCGACCTGTTGAGAATACACCTCGATGTAATCCTCACCAGTGATATCGTGGAAAAGGTCTAATGGCAAAGAAGGATTGTCATCTTCTCCATAAGAAATCGTGTTATACAGATTTCCAATGGTAGGAGCGTTATTAATAACCTCCGAAACAACTGGTCCGAGCAAGTCTGCGACTGCTGCCTGTGCCTCATAAGCCTCTTCACGATTATTCGATCCCATCGCTCTAATAAGAGCTAACTGATCTTCAGTTCTTTTGATTGTGATTTTCATTTTCGTAAATTATTAGCAGTTAAGTTTAAGAATTGCGTATGCACCAGCGAAAGCATCGGTAGTGCTACCTTGAGACTCCCTATTACCAGTAGCGATAAAGCTTCCGATAGAGTGTGCGTGATGCGATCCGTGGGTCGCAGCAGTGCTGGTCACTCCAGTAATAGTTCCATTTAAAGAAGGAACAGCAAATTGGTTAACTGTCGGTGAAACACCGTTAGTCAAACCCCTTGTGTTAATAGCAAAGATCCCTTTCGTAGCGATAGGAACAGCTTCACCAGAAACAACACACTGAAGTTCTGCTTTTTTCTGTGGATAATAAAGTAAATTTTCTCCATTTTCATCCTTGTTGCGAACATCTCGCAAAAGGATTCCCAAAGCCTTTTCGTTGCCTCCAGTGGTAGTCATTTTAGTTACCTTATAAGGAACCTCTGGATACAGGGAAAGACCCTTGCCTAAAGTATTGAGGAACGAGTCGGAATCGCCTCGCTCAACATACTGGACAGGCTCGTTATCTAAGTTAGCAGAACTAACTTTGACGACAGAACCTGCTTCACCTGTTTCGGCATCGAGAGAATAGAAGTTGATAACATCATTCTCGTCATATTGACGAAACGGCAATAAACGTGTAATTTCGTTAGCCATAATTGATTAATTTTTGTTTGTTTTTTTTAGTTAGAAACTTCTACTGAGAAGTTCTTCTTGAGTCTCTCGACAAAAGAAATTTGTTCACTAGCTTCTGCGTTATTATTAGGGATAGAAGCTTCTGCCTCATCTCCTTCAACTTCAAGCTCCTCTTCAGGATCTTCTTCAGTTGCTTCCTCTTTCTCTTCAGGATCATCTCCCTCTTCACGGCTAGCTACAGCTTCGTCGATACGAGCTTTAATTTCAGCCTCTTGAGTTTCGATGTTCTTTTTGAGTTTATGAGCAAAAATAACTTCAAGCTTATCTTTGTAAGTTTTAAAATCTTCATCAGAAGGACTAAGCCCTTTGACTTCTGCGGTGACTAAAGCAAATTCTTTTTCAGTAAGCTCGTAGTCGCTGTCAATAAAGTTCATACGGTCATTAAAAAGATCCACAGCGGCTTTTGCCTCTACTTCGTTTTTAAGAGTATTGAGTTCTTCTTTTGTATGCTTGAAAGAGTCGTGTAACTCTGCAAGCTCCGCTTCAGCTTTCGCCTTAGCTTCCTTTTCAACTTTCATCTTGGTTGTCCAAGACTCGTTGTGTTCTACAAGAGTATCTCGGATACTCTCGCTAACAGTTTTAGCCTCTGAGCCTTCCTTCACTGCTGAAGCAACGCTCTTAGACAACTGGGTAATAAGTTGTTCGAATTGTTCTTTATCCATATTAAAAATGTTTTTTAATTTGTTTGACTTTACATTAATATTAGCGTTTCGGGAAATTTTTTCTAATTTTTTATCTTTTAATTCATCTTCAGATGTATAAACTCCTGTTACGGCAGCGGCTGGGTTTTTAGTTAAAGCCGCTCCTAATGGATACGTTTGGCCAATAATTAGTCTGTTAACAGGCTCACCTTCTGGGTTTTCTCCTTTTCCTCCTAACCCCTTGACATATTGTTTTAGGTCTTCTTTTTCTGCACCTGTTGCAATAGTTGAATCTTGTAAAAATTTAGACCCAACAGCTACTTCGAATTCTTTAAATGCTAATTCCCAGCTAGTAGAAATACTTTGATAGGTTTCGTCATCTTCTTTTGAAGCTTCTTCAATTGCCTCTGCTAATTTAGGATAAACTGACTTATAAATTAATCCAGCAGCATTCATGTAGAATGGTTCTTTTTTATCGGCGTAAGATTCAATATCATTATTTTTAAAGTCAAACTCTTGTTCAGAGAAGGACGCATTAATTATATGACCGACGATTTTATCTTTTTTGTGTTCGATATTAATCGGTTTATTGATAAATCTTTTTATAGCAGCTACGGCAGTTTTTGAGTCAATGCCATCGCCGTTTTTATTAAATTCATTAACTTTCGCTAAGTTAAAGACAACTGGTAAAACGTCAATATTTTGATCTGGGTCAAATCCCTCTGGCAGCAGTGATTCTGCGGCCTCTTGGATATTTGCCTGAGAGAGTCCGAATAGTTCGAACTCTTCATCTTTTATCTCTCTTAACTTGCCTTCAAATAAACAAATATTAAAATCATCTAATGACATACCTTTTCTTACACAGAAATTTGAGTTGAATGATATAAAATCGCAGAAGATAAGTCATCTAATTGATGTTGAGACCCTAGTTCAAGAACTTTGGCACTTACATTTAGAGAACTTAATTTATCTAAATCTGCTACTATTTCAGTTAAAGTGGACTCCCATTCACTTGAATCTTTTGCTATAACAATAGATTCGCAAACTTGAGTAACCATTTCTTTTTTTTGCTTAGACATTCTCTTTAATCCAAATTTAGAAGCAAATTCTTTAAAAGCTAACAACTCAAATTCATTTAATCTTTTGGTTGCCTCAATAATATTCTTTTTTGAATAATTTGAGTTTGATACTCCAACAGGTCTACCCCCAGAAGGAGATACAGGTTTCTTTTCTTTATTCTCTGGTTCAGATGAAGTTTCTCCATCATCATACAAATTAATTGTGTTAACTAATGGCATGTAATGGCCTTTTTCTCTATCATCGACAAATTTTCTTTGAGCAGCTTCCATATCCTTACCTTGAGGAAAGACTCCAGTATGAACAACGTGCATACCTTGTTCTGGAGTAAGAACACCAAGTTCCATAAGCCTTGTTGCTAACTTGGATAAATTGTTGTCGTCCATAGTATCAGTTTTTACAAACTTCGCTTCTGGGAAACTACGTAAGCCAGCGGCTTTACAAATTCTTCTAATTTCTGGATTAATAAAGTCATGTAGAAACGCCTTTCTAGACTCTTCTAACCTTTGAAAGAAAACTTTCATTTTCATTGTGGAATCAGAATACTTTGAGTCTCCTATAAGCACATTTTGTAGGCCGTCTTCAATATCTTTGTTTATTACTGTGTATTTTTCTGGACCGACTACTTTCCTAATATCTGGGATAATAAAATCTGCTTTAGTTGTATAATCAGACACAAGAACTCTACCAACACTTTGGTTTTTAAATATTTGCTGCATAGCGGCTAGATTTCTATGATTTACTCCACCTTTGTCTGGTTCATTACCCATAGTTACAAGCAAGACAACATTTTCAATTGATCGACTAATTGCTTGATCAATATTTTTTAATTCTATTTTTCTATTAATATCATCTAAAACAGAATAGCCCACAGGAACAGCCATTGGTTCATAGTCTTGTTTTTTAGAAAATATTACATGTAGTAGTTTAGGATCTAATTTTATTTGAATCCTACTCATAGCATATTGATTTTTGCCATTGCTAAGAGCCTCTTGAACGTCTTTAGGTAAAGAGTTAAGCATTTCTAACTCATGATCTGTTTCTGGTTTCTGTAATCTAGAAATCTCAAAAGGGGTTAAGACTTTAAAATATTCGTAACCACTAAAAGAGACTGATCCTTTCGTTGCGACATCAGTAGGGTTAATAAGCAAATATTTAATAGGGATCTTTTTCCTAGCACTTGCTCCATAAGCTTCTAACATTTTTTGAGAATTCTTTAAAGGTATCTTCCCGTCTAACCTATAAAAGAAAACATTCCCTGATCTGTAATACTCTCTAAAATATTGTTCTTTTAAATTATGCATTCTGATTCTTTTAAACCAAGCATCTATAAATTTTTTAGATTTTTCGTTTCCTCCCTCAAGATAAATCTCTGAATCAGCAAACTCAGATAAAAGATCAACTGTTCCTCTAAACGAAGAAATATTAAAATAAGCTTTTTGGCAAAGCTCTATTGCCTCGCGAGAATCCGCTGAACCTTTTTCATAATTAAAGGGAAGAATGCCACTTTTTATATTTTCAAACTTTTTATCAAGGCCCGAGGTGGCTGCTGCATTAGTTCTAGCTTTCGTTCTTGCGGTTGGAGATGTTAGCCTAGATGCCTCGCTTGAACTAAAAATAGGTTCCCCGATTAACTCTGGATTAAACCCTTCTTCTTGTAGATTTAATAGATTCTCCATTGGGAATTCAGTCTTTTTGAATTTTTCCCAATATTCTGATCGTTTGGTGTATTTACGAGGCATATGAAAGTTTACACTAAAGTTATAAAAGTTACTTTGAAACTTTTCAAATCGCAAAAGGAATAAATGTGGATTCTGGTTTTTGCTCTTCAGTAGCATTCTCTGAATCAAAAAACACTTTTGCAAACCAATTACCTAAAATCAAGGAGGAATAAGAGTCTTTTCTCGCTCTATTTGGTCCTTTTTGTCTTCTCAGGTTTTGCGGCAAGTTAAATGATTGAGAGCCTTGGGGATTCGCAATAACCTCAATGTTGGCACATTCTGACTTTGTAAGTTCAATAACATACTTTTGGTGATCTATGAAATCAATCATCATAGCTCCTTTAGAAGCTTTTGGAGATTTTATATCCCAGTTTAATTTATCTATAGGCAAGTTCTTTTTTCTTTGTTCATCGAAATGAGAATCAACCGCTCTGGACGCAAATAAAATTCTTTTATGATCTATTGCTGCTTGCAGCATTTCATTAGCGTTTCTAATCCAGTTTGAGGTAGGCTTTCTTAAAATACAGTAATTCCTCTCCCTTAAATTATATTGGTTTTTAAAACTCATTATATCTGAACGCCAATTTTCTGGTTTTTCTAGATCAACATCAATAACACCAATGTTTATGTTTGCATTTTTAAATAAAGCACTTTCATTACAAGAATTTATAAACTGAACTCCTCCATTATAGTCACCGCAGATACCAACAATATTAAAATATTGTATCAGGTATAACAGGTATTCCATATGTTGTTTTAATGAAACTCCTGCTATAGCATAACCATGAACTAAGCATACTTTTTGTGCGTCTCTATCTATCTTGAAAACATGCATGGCAAAATGGTCAGCACTTGTATTTCCAGCCCAGTTTGGGTCAAAAGACAATAGGTATTCTTCACTGGGATTACCAACCACTTCGACAGCAGGAAATTCTCCATCTGGTATTGTGCAAGCCGCCATTTTTGATAATCTGTAATATCCATCACTTTCATCCACAAATTGTGCGCCAAACTCTCTTTTAAACTGCATCTCACTCATAGTAGCTTTAGCTTGTTTAAGCAGATTCTGGTCGTATAGTCTTGATGGAGCACAGTCATAACTTAATTGCATAATTAGTCTATAAGCATCATCTTTAAGATCATCTTCTGCCCATTCTTCTTCCCCTTCGTTTCTCCCTTCTCCTTGTATTAGATCTTCATATTTTTTATAAAGTTTATACATATATTCAAATTTAAATGATGGAGATGAAAGAATAATAAGTTTATTGTTCGGCCAGATATACCTATCCTTTTCTGTCATCTCTCCTTTGTCGATTATTTTAGATTCTAGATTGTATAGTTCTTCCCTCTCGATAGGGTTCTCTACCACCCCCAAAAATGGTATAATAACTTCATTAAATATTTTTTCAGGTATAGTTAAGAACTCATCCAACACA
>TARA_R110002153_G_scaffold6210_3_pt1 | contig 49520 bp, 55 predicted proteins | sample TARA_R110002153 | Tara Oceans TARA_R110002153 (sample SAMEA4398193) | marine metagenome | biome: Polar Biome; feature: [SRF] surface water layer (ENVO:00010504); material: water (ENVO:00002006), including particulate matter (ENVO:01000060) such as... | depth 5 m | reverse complement strand
GGAGCAATTACAACTAATAGTACTTTTGATGGAAGAAATGTTGCAACCGATGGTACAAAATTAGATACAATAGAAACAAGTGCAGATGTAACAGACACAGTAAATGTAACAAGTGCTGGTGCGTTAATGGATTCAGAAGTAACCGATTTAGCTGGAGTAAAGGGGATAACAATTTCAACTTTACAAGTAAAGCCAAGTGAAGGAGCGTTTGCAGATGGGGATAAAACTAAATTAGATGGAATATCAGCTAATGCAAAACCAAAACCTGAGTTAACTAAAGGTTTATATTTAGAGAACCCTGTAGATGCAGATGATATTCCTATGTGGGAACCAGGAGTAGATATTACTATTACAAAGATAGTTGCTCAAACTCTTGGAGGTACATCAACAACTATAAACTTCAAAAAAAGAACAAGTGGTGGTGATGTAAATTTATGGAATACCAGTAAAGTTATTACTAACTTTGTTGAATACACATCTTTTGATTCTGCGTCATGTGCCGCAGGAGATTACATACATTATATATGTACTGGAAAGGTTGGTGTTAGTACGGGAATTAAATTGACAATGACTTACACAGAAGACTAATGAATAATATATGATAACAATAACTTTAACAGAAGATTGTGGAATTAAGGAGGGAGGTCTTGATATTTACTCAGCAGGAATAAGAAAAATAACTTCCCCAGGGAATATTGGCACTGGTAGGGGAATTATTCAAACTTTTAACATACCCTTAAATTGGTGTTATGGTGAAGCTAGTGAATGGAATTCTATCAATACAGTTCAACTAGAAATTGAAGGGTATACAAAGAATATTATGGGGCGAGACTTTGAAATGAAAAACGAAGACGGTTCTGAAAAATATACATATTCAGATGGTGGAAAAACAGGTTTAAGTGCTCTCCATTATATAATGAGTAATTACAGTAAACAAATCCTTGAGGAATACTACCACACTATTGGAAGTATTGAAGTAACTTATTTAGACTAAGATGAAATACTTTATAGTAAATAGAATAGAAAATGTTCGTGAAAAATTAACCTTTACAGAGATTGGTTATATTACTGATATAAATGACTGTGACACCATAAACGATGAGTACGAAAGTACTTTAGGGCAATGGTTTACTGATAACATGGAAGGTCTTACAGATGGTTCTGTAACCTTAAATGACTTCTTTGATGTAACCCCCTATGTACATAATGCAAAAGATACAACAAACTACATTGAAGGTAGTGGTTTAGTAGAAATAACAGACATAACAACTTTATAAGATGGCAATAGTATTCGGTTTTAACAAATATTCTAATCAAAATCCTGGAGGTGCTAGTAGCCAAACGTTAGGGGTTACTTGTACAAACGGAACTGACAAAGGTCTGTTCATTGTAGTTACTATGCCTAACGGTGTAAATTTCAGTAGTGCTACTTACAATGGTACTGCTATGACCTTAATAGGAAATCAAAATTATGGTTCGGCAGCACAAAGACAATGTGGTTTTTGGTTAGCGAATCCTGATTCAGGTGTACAGTATAACTTCGTTGTAAACTTTACAGGAGGTCAGTGGGGAGGTCCAACAAGTATAATGGCTCAATCCTTCACAGGAATTAGCCAAACTACGACAACTAACCATGCAAGTAACGGATTAGTGACAACACCTCATACTGTAAGTATAACTATTGCTGCAAATGACATTATTTATATGTCAGGTATAAGTGGTTCTGCACAGGCATTTAATTATGAAATACCTACAGGAACAGCAGTAACTAACGTTTTTGCACACAATACAAATAAGCAAGTAGAAGGTGCATGGTCAGGATTAAGTTTATCAGCAGGATCGACTAATATCTCAACACGAGCAAATTCAAATACAATTACTAACCACAGATGGGCATTTAGTGCTGCTGCAACACCAACACCAACAAGAAGAAGAATAATAATTTTTTAATTTAAAATGGAAAACTATACAAAATTAAATATTATATAATCAGCAAAATAGAATTAGAAGGAACCGATAACCTTAAATATACAGTTATTCCGTTTATGTTAGATTAAAATCTGGACTTTTATCCGGATAGTATAATGGTGAAATTTTAAATCTTACTTCAACAGGAGCGGTTAGTGAAACAGTTACTTTAAATGGTGATGTAATACCTTCTGGTAAAAACGAAGGTAGTTTTTGGTTATTATTAAGATAACATATCTAAACAAATTTATTTTATTTAATATAATTTGTAATGTTACAAGATTATTTCGATAAAGTATATTTAATAAATTTACCAGAACAAAAAGAAAGATTATCAAGTAGTTATTCTGAGTGTGATAAACTTGGTATAAAGTTCGACCTTTTTAAAGCTAAATCTGGTAAAGATAAAGATGTGGTGATGAACGGTGAAAAAACTGAAGGTTGGAATAGAAACGCCGCTTCTTTATCATTAAATACATCAACTATAATAGAAGACGCTAAATTAAAAGGATATAAATCTATTTTTATAATGGAAGATGATGTTGCTTTTGAGGATAATTTTACTGGTATTTTTAAATCGGCTTATGGTACATTGCCAGAAGATTGGCACTTTTTCCATTTAAACACAACACATGAAATATCTACAAGGTATGTTGGTGGTTGTTTACATAGAATTGGTGGAGCTTGGTGTTGTCAAGCTTACGCTATAAATAATTTAGTTTATGATATTTACTTAGAAGAACTTTATAAAAGAGATAGACCTATAGACCACATTACTTACATGTTACAAAAGGATGTTAAGAAATCTTATTGCACGGTTCCAAACATAGTAAAACATTATCCAGATAGATATTCAACGTTAAGAGAAAAGATAGTTAAGTATTAAATATAATATATAAATAAAATAATTTAAATTATGATAGTTAACTTAAAAAGCCAAACCGATTTATCTGGATTTTACATAGTATATGAGGGTTCAACAAACTTAGAAAAACCAGGATGGTATGGTATTAGCCATTTATTAGAACACCTTTGTTGTAAGGCTTTTGACCATTTACAAGAAGAATTTGATAGAGACTCAATAGACTGGAATGCTTACACATCTGCAAATGAAATTGTATTTTACATGACTGGTTTAGAAGAAAAAGTAAACAAATGGAAATACAAATTTTTAGAACTTTTATCAGAGTTTAAAATAACTAAAGAAGAGTTTGAGAATGAAAGAAAAATAGTATTAGAAGAATATTCTGATTATTTCAATAAACAAACTGATTCACATATTTTAAATTTAAATAGAAAACTATTTAATGATTATGACCCAATCGGATTAAAAAGTGATTTAGAAAACTTAAAATTTTTGGATATAATTAATTTCTGGGAATTACAATATATGAGACCTAGTAAAATAATTAATGTTTCTAAGAAAAATAAATTTAATAATAACTTAGTTGATTTCACAAAAAGAGATTCAGATAGAAAGATTATAATGGGTGATTATGACGCTCCCTTAGAACTGAATAATGATTTTAAAGGTAAGTGTTCGATAGCTATGTTATCTCCTGTTATTGATGAGGATTTTGGTTATGTTAATTATATAAATTCAATGTTGTCGGTTGGTTTAAAATCCCCACTTTATCAAGAAGTTAGAGAAAAAAGAGGATTGGTTTATTCTATACATTGTTATTTATCAAGAGTTAATAAACAATCAGTAAACACTATAGCAACACAAACATCCGATAAAAACTTTGACACTTTAGTTGGTGTGGTTGGTGGTGTTATTAACAGCCCAGATAAATATTTAACTAAAGAAAGGTTTGATATCATAAATGATTTTTATAAAGTAAGAAAAGTTAAGAAGGAAATATTAAGATATGGTAGTGTTAATGAATGGATTGATCCTAAAGGATGGTCTGTTTATGATATATTAGATACTGTAAACTATGATAAAATAAGAGAGGTTTATGATAAACATTTCAATTTTGATAATTTTCATATCTCAAATGATAAAACCGAGTTCAATAAGTAGGTTGGTATAATTTATTGCTTTATGTGATAAATATATAATATTATGAAAGATAGGTTAATAAAATTGATGAGGGTTTTAAGTTTATCTAATGAGTTGTTTATCGATATAGAATTGGGGATGGGTCATTTCCATACCATAGAAATGTATGATGGTGATTTGATTTTACATAATTTTGATATTAATGGATATGATATATGTTTTGATTTTGAAACCTTGTGTGGTGAAGATAAGATAAAAATATATAATAACCTAAAGGTTTTAATTTATAATTAAAACCTTTTTTTATTTTTACTTTTCTTATAAGCTAATATATCTTCGTATGTTACGTTACCTGGGTTTAAACTTAATTTTTGTGAGTTACCTGTTGATTTAGTTGATTCTCTTTTTGTTTTTTCCTCTTCTCTCCTTGTTTCATATTTGATTTCGGATTCTTTCAATAGGTATCCTATATAATTATCAATACCCTTTTCACCTTCTAACTTTTTATCATATTTAAATATGAACTCATCATATGTGCCACCATCTCCTATATAAACTCCTATACTTTTATCACTGATATAAACATCATAGTAAAATTTAACATCACCAACATTACCACTTGCGTATATAGTAGTTTTATATAAAGTGTTAAAATAAAAAGCGAACTTATCTTTATCGTTTAATAATCTACTTCCGTTTTTATCAACAGTAGAAACCATACCAAGGTTATGTCTAAAGTATTTACATTTTTTGAAAACATCTAAAGTTTCCCGACTCGATACTATATAAAATTCCATAACATTTATATTAAAAAAATAATAAATGTTTAATTAAACTTTTCTTTAAAAAAAAAATATAAAAGTAAATTAAAATTTTAAATTATGAGAGATAGTAAATTTAATGAGATTAGATCTAGCTTAGATGAGTCAGATAAAGATGATTATGAAATGGGTGGTGGTTCATCATCTTCTAAAAAGAGTAAATCAGAAACACCTATTTTAGATACCTACAGTAGAGATTTGAGTAAATTGGCTGAGGATGATGTTTTGGATCCTATTATTGGAAGAGAAAAGGAAATCAATAGAGTTTGTCAAATTTTAGCCAGAAGAAAAAAGAATAACCCTATTTTATTAGGAGAGCCTGGATGTGTGGATAGTGAAACTATTATAACCGTTAGAAAAAAATCAGACGACACAACACATAAAATAATTAATACTTAATACTTTTATTAGTGAATGAAAGTTATTGGATATATAAAGAAAAAATAAAAAATTATTATGGGAAAAAAATTATCAATAAAACAGTGGGTACAGTATACGTTTAGTTCTAATTTTGGAAGACTTGCGATAGCATCTTTTATGATTTTATTTGGAGGTATCTTAGGAACAGATGGGTTATTAGAAATAGAATCACAACAAGATTTTTGGAATTGGGTAATGTATATTGGAGCATTGATTATGGTAGTATATCTAATTTTTGGATTATTTTATGGTGTTAAGAACCTAATAAAAGATATAAGAGGTAAATAATGAATTATATTTATAATATTTTAGCAACACTATGTGTGATACTATGGTTTGTTTTTTTATGTAGTTTTTTATTTACTAAAAATAGTGGATATTATAGGATATACAAACGTATGAACTTTTCCGGTATTTGGTTCTTAAAAATGTTTTTTCAAGAACAATTACCTTTTAGTATTAAAGTTATTTTTGATGAATCATTCGAAGTTAAAACTTTAGGAGTTCAAAAAATATTTGGAATAGGAGACTTATTACACCATAAAAATTCAGACAGATATGGATTTATTTACCAAGGTGATAAAACTTTTGGTATTTATTCATACCAATATAGAGATGGTAAATCAATTCCTTGGATTAAGTTAGGTGAGGTTAAGTCTGATGAGGTATTTCATATAAATTTTCCCTTATCTATAACTTATAAATATAAAATAGGTAGATATTTATATCCTTATTTTGAACAAGATGGTGATGATGAAAAAGGAGCACCACATAAAATGAAATTATATATGTATTTTGATGAGAACAACATACATATTAGTAAAGAAAAGAGTTTCACTTTGGGAAACTAATTATAAACTTTTTGTAGATAAAACATTATAAATCATATTAAAATAAAAATAATTAAATAATGGTAGAAACAATTGTTAATCAAGATTTGGATAAAAAACCAATTAGAGACATTGGTGTGGGTGATGTAATTTCTTTGAAAATAAAAGATTTATATGATTATGTTCTAAGAGAAAAGGGAGAATTTGAAATATTAACTGGTAGTGGATATGAACTCATCGGAGATTTGTATAAGAAAAGTAATAAAAAAATATTCGAATTAGAATTATCAAACGGTTTCAAACTAAAGGGGTCTTCAGATCATTTAGTTTTAGTAGATACTACTAAACAAAATGATAATCACCTAAATGATAATATCGAAATATTAGACAATAATACTTGGATTAGACTATCTAATATTAAAGAAACTGATTGGGTTAAGACAGAATCAGGATCGTTTAAGGTATCGAATGTAAACTATGTTGGTGTTGATGATACATATGACTTAGAAGTTCTATCTAATGAACATTCATATATTTCTAATGGTATTGTATCACATAATACCGGTAAAAGTTCTATAGCTGAAGGATTAGCTATTAGAATAGCTGAAAAGAAAGTAAGTAGATTATTATTTAACAAAAGAATTGTAATGTTAGATATGGCTTCTATGGTTTCTGGTACTAAATATAGAGGACAGTTTGAAGAAAGGATTAAAGGTCTTATGAAAGAATTGGAAAAGAATAAAGATGTTATTCTTTTCATAGATGAGATACACACTATTATTGGTGCTGGTGGAGCTTCTGGTTCGTTAGACGCTTCTAATATGTTAAAACCAGCTATGGCTAAAGGTGAGATTCAGATAGTAGGAGCAACTACATTAGATGAATATAGAAAACACATCGAACAAGATGGAGCTTTGGCTAGAAGATTTCAAAAAGTTATGATAGAGCCAACTACAGTTGATGAGACTATAGAGATTCTAAATAATATTAAAATTAGATATGAAGATCATCATAATGTAATTTTAGATGACGAGATTATTAAAAATTGTGTTGAGTTGACTGATAGATATATCACAGATAGACACTTACCAGATAAAGCAATCGATGCTATGGATGAAGTAGGGTCTATGGTACATATGTCTAATATAAACGTTCCTAAAGTTATTAAAGATCTTGAGGAAAAAATCGGTGATGTTAAGGTACTGAAAAAACAAGTAATCAAACAACAGAAATATGAAGAAGCTGCTAAATTAAGAGACGAGGAAAAGAAACTTGAGGAAAAGTTAGAAGGCGAAAGAGTAAAGTGGGAAGAAGAATCTGCTAATAATAAAAAGGCCGTTACTTTCGAAGATTTGGCTGGTGTTGTATCTATGATGTGTGGAGTTCCTGTTAATAAGATTAACGAAAGTGAGAATAAAAGGTTAACTAATATGTTTAACACTATCTCTTCTAAAGTTGTTGGACAAGATGGAGCTATTAAGAAAATGGTATCAGCTATACAAAGAGGTAGAGTTGGTATGAAAGATCCTAATAAACCACTTTTATCGGCTATGTTAATCGGTAACTCTGGTACGGGTAAAACAGAATTAGCTAAACAATTAGCTAGATTTATGTTTGATTCAGATGATTCTTTAATTAGAATTGATATGTCTGAATATACTGATAAGATATCTGTTAATAGAATTATTGGTTCTCCTTCTGGATATGTTGGATATGAAGATTCTACTATATTAGATAAAGTTAGAAACAAACCTTATTCTGTTATTCTTTTTGATGAAATTGAAAAAGCACATAGTGAAGTTTATAACATATTTTTACAAATGTTAGATGATGGACACATGACAGATTCGCATGGTAGAAAGGTTTCTTTCAAGAATTGTGTTATTTTAATGACATCAAATGTTGGTACAAGAGTAGTTAAAGATTTTGGATCTGGTATTGGTTTTAACACTAAAACTAGTAAAGAAAAGCAAGACGAGGTGAATAAAACAACTTTAGAAAAAGAGTTGAAAAAGAAATTCGCTCCTGAGTTCATTAATAGAATAGATGAAATTATTTATTTTAGAGATTTAGGTAAAGATGAAATTATTAAAATTATTGATATCGAATTAGAAAAGTCTGTTAAAAGAGCTGGTGAAATTGGATATAATGTTATTAGTGATGACTCTATAAAAGAAAAACTTTTTGAAGTTGGGTTCCAACCAGAGTATGGAGCTAGACCATTAAAAAGAGCTATTCAAAGATGGTTTGATGATTCTGTAACAAATTATATTATAGAAAAGTCACCTAAAGAAGGTTCTAAACTTTATTTAACTTATGATAAAGAAGAAGATAAAGTTAATGTGACAGGTAGAAAAATAAGAAAGAAAACTAAATAAAAAATAAACCCCGAAAGGGGTTTATTTTTTAATAAACATTTATACTTATTAAAATATCATTTAAATTGTTTTTAGCAATATCTTCTATATTGAATGTAATATCATAACTAGCAGTAGCTGTTATAGATACATAACTATTTGTACCTGAGGTGATGTTAACATTAGAGTCGGTTAAAGACATTGTACCATCTCTGTTATCAACAACACTATCGATTAACCCATTTAATAAATCTGTTTTTGTAATTTCTCCAGTAGTTGAATAAGTAGCAAATTCAATTTGTGTTGAAAATGTATTACCATCTAATGTATTATATGGAACAGCTGTTAATCCATTAAACTCAATTAAATCTCCAGTGGTTTCATAACTTTGATTGAAATAAATAATTGGTGATTCTAAGTCTTTTAATGGACATAAATTATTTATATTAACTGAAGGGTTATTAATTATATAATTAAATAATGATTCAGCTTGTATAGCGTTTTCTTCGTTTGAAAATTCTAAAAATGTATCACCTAAAACAGAATCGTTAATCTTTAATATTTGAACTGTTCTACTAACTATACTTATATTTGAAATTGTGAAATACGTAAGTGCTTTGTTGGGAGATGATTTATCATAAATAACAATAGATTCACCAGGTACATGTGTTTTTATATCAATTAAATCTAATCCAATATAAGACCTACCTACTTGTTGGTTAGAATCATTGAAAAAAGAATATACATCATCAATGACAGCTACCATTACTTCTAATTCAACTGTATAATCTGGATTAGGATTTGTTAAATAAATTTGTTCTATTCTATTAGTTGAGTTACCAGTTAGAACTAATAATTCATCCATAGCATATTGTTTATTAAAATCTGAATAAAAATTCCAAACCAAGTAATTATCTTCTTCTAAAACCGATTTTGGGTCATATCTAGCGTGTATTGAAACAAATGTAGCATTATCACCAAGTCCTAAATGATTCATTAGGTAATTTACTTGACCAGCTTTTAAGTGTATTCTACTTTTAAGTATTTGTTTATATGGTATCCTAAGGTCTGAAAGTATTTGTCTTTCGTGTATATTAGCGCCTTTGATAGATATAAAATCACCTTTGTTTGTTTTAATATATTGATTATTATTGTTTGATCCAAAAATTGAACCGTTGTTTGAACAAATTGACATATTCTTAATCTATATTTTATATTATATATTAAAAACAAAATCTTAATTAAAATTTTAATTGTCTTTTATATCTATTTGGTATCTTTCGAATAAGTCATCACTATCAGATATTCTAGTCACTTTTATTTTATATCCTTTATTTAGTGATAAATATGGAATATTATAAAATTGTGTTTTAGGTAATATACCTTGCTTGTTACCCGGTGTTATATCATAATCTATTAAAGATTTGTTTGGTGTTATATCAAAAACAACTTGATTTCCAGCAACACTACTTACTTTATATTGTCCAGAGTAATCCGAATAAGATGATGATGTTCCTAACATTAGGTTATTTAATGATAGTGAATCACCTTTTAATATAGAGTTTCCAATAATATTAGAATCTCCTGATAATTCAATTGTTAATAAATTATTAGATTTGTAAAAATCCTTTGTCATATCAACCTCAAATTTGAAATCAGACCAAGTATAAGATGAGTTTAGTGAAGAATTATTATTGTTGTAATATACTGGTAAGTCTAAACTACCAATTAAAAGAACCGGATTTATTACACCACTAAGGTCTTGTTTATTAACAAATATATCTATTTTTTTATTATACGTAGAGTTTTCATTAGCTGTTATGAATAAATCAACCGATTGTTTAAAATCAATATCTTTACTTAAAACAATAGATAAGTTATTATCATCATTTATGTCAATTTCAATAATATCATCATTTATTATATGTAACATTGAATTTTTATTATTAGGTAGTAAAAAATTATAAGGAACAATATCACCACTTATATTAAATAACTCTGATGTTTTAATAAGTTTAATCTCATCATAAGAAGGATCAACATTTTCTAATAGAATATTACTTGGACTTCCAGGTTCTATACCAACTTTTATACTATCACTATCAATAATTTGATTAGTTGAGTATAATTTTAATAAATCATCTAAATTATTTATTCTACTATTTAAAGTATTTAAATCAGTTTGTGTATATAATAATCCTTTTAGGTCTGAAATTTCTTGTTTAATAGAACCATGTTCAGCTAACATATTTAGGAAAACATCATTTATAGATGATAATGTACCCATTGCTTTATTGAACTTATCCATCGAGAATAAAGCATTTACGGCCTCTGGGTTGTAAGCATCTTGTGGATTATCGTTAATAACATTAAAGTTTAGATTTAGATTATAAGCATATGCCGTACCATCTTGTTCACCATTAGCTACTAACTTTTTAACTAATGGGAATCTAACACCAACTTCATTTTGGTTTTCATTATTTTCTGGATTGTCTAAGAAAGAAACTCCATATAAATTCTCAGCTACTTGACCATTTGATGTTTCAGAATTATAATACCAAAGTATAGCATTATATTGAAAATCTTTAGGTGGTTCATTATTAACTTCAGTTCCATTAAATTCATCAAATGTAGTTAAAACATTATTTGGTATATTCATTTTAACATAATGCTCGGTATTAAAATTAATACTTATACCATCAATGTTAGAACCGTCTATAACAGGGTTATTAACCGTTCCTTTAACACCAAAATAATCACCACTTCTTCTTAAACTATCACCAGATTTTGTTGTATATGTAAAATTATCCACATCAAATTGTCCAAAATATGACCCTGGATAACTTTCTGGTGAATTAACTATTGGTGAAGAAAATAATTCAGAACCAATAATTTCTGGTTGGTATTGAGAAGGTAGTAATGGAAATTCTAAGTTAGGTGAATAATTATCATCAAATTTTGTTCTAAATAAAACATCTGGTGTTTCTCCAGTATAATCAGGAATCTGAGCATAAACTTCAGTATAAGATCTATTCGCTTCTTGAACATTAGACACACCAGTTACTTCACCAATATATCTAACTAATCTATTATAAACTAATTTTGATTTTCCTATAGTTTCATTTTGTGATGAAATTGTTGTAACAACATCAAAAACAACTTTCTGTCCTTCAGTTGTAGTAGGTGGTATTATTTCTAACACTTCGGATGTAATACCTTCGGGTGTTTCTATTCCAGGTATAGCAGTAATTATTGTTGTATCTGAAACACCATATATATTTATAATATCACCAATTTTAAAATTAGTGGTTCCAGAATATTCTATTTGTAATTTATTACCAGCAGTTGAATCATATTTAGTTGTTTTGAAATCAATTACTTCTCTTTCCTTCCATAGAAGTTCTTGAAAATATTCATCATCATTAATATTATTAGATTGAAATTCTTCTAAATCTGGAAAATATTCATCATCAGCAATAGCTGTTTCAAAATCAATTAATCCTAATTTTTTACACCATTTAAAAAATATTTTTTCAGTAGTAGTTTGTGCAGCACTGGTATCATAAAAATACTTATTATTATCTGACCTAGATTCTCTAATAACCGTTTCATGATTGGCTACATAATTTCGTAAAGATTCTACAACACCCTCACTGAAATTTGATACAGGTGTTGAATTATTTGAAGATTCAAATGATTTTTCAAAATCCCAATAAACCTTATTATGTGATGTGGTCGCACCGGTTATCGTATTTTGTTGTGGTAAATTCAAAAGAACAAATTTAGAAAAATACATTTTCTCATTTGTGTTTTGAAAAGAAGCTGATATATCCTCAGCTGCTCCTGGAAATGCGTAAAAACTAGTTCCGTTATTTTTTAAAAATTTATATAATGGTGTCATTTAACTTTATTGAGTTAATTTTATTTATATATTATATTATGCGTCCTTTTCTGAATCTTTATTTAACTCATATAGGTTTTTAACAATTTCTTTAACAGACTCGTTAGTTCCTAAAACTAAATAATTATATAACCCAAAAACATTTTGGTTGGAAGGAGATTCGTCAAAAAAGCCCATATCATTTAAAATAACGTCAATATCATCAATATACTTTAAATAAAAATCATAAACATCCGAATCATTTATCAATCCTTCTATTTTAACATCATCATCTTTTATAAACGATTCAATGAAAGAAGAATATTCACCACCAGAATTTTTAATAGTTTTTTCTATTTTTTCTTTTACATCATCCGATATATTATCGAATTTATCATAAAACTCATTTTGTTCTTTTATTAATTGTGAAAATCTTTTCATTATAACATTTATTTTTATTATACTATATATTTATTTTTTATATTGAAACACCATTGAATATACCATCATAGAACACACCACCTTCCCATAGTCCATTATTAAACACACCGTTTGTCCAAATACCAGACTTCCAATTGGTGTTATTAAATTCACTAACAACTTTATACTTATCCAATTCAAATGGTATAGGTATCGTTAGATTAACATTTGGTGTTGTTGATATTTTAGTAGAGAAAGAACTACTATCTTCTTCCACTAAATAAACTTTTGTTTTAAAAGTATTTAAATCTTTATCAATTATAGTTATTTCATCACCTATGTTAAATTTAAAAATACCATTCAATGTTAATTTTTTACCATTGGTGATATTATCAATTTCTATTATTTGGATATCTTCTAATATACCACCATGCCATGTTCCATTAAAGTTGATGTTATAAGCAACACCACCATAAAAATCACCGGATATAAAATTACCAGTATTCCAAATAGAATATTTATGTATTTTAGATCTAATAGGACTATCATTAGAATCTTTATCTAAAAATGAATGAAATGATCCTGATAAAAAGTCACCACCATGCCATATAGAAGGTCTAGAATTAAATGATTCTGTACCAAATCTAGCAGTTGTGTTTTTAGATTCAAATGTTCCATTATACCAAACACCATTACCAAAGTCACCACCGTTAAATTTACCATCTATCCAATAAGAAGGTTTATTTTCTGTATTAAATGTACCGTTATTCCAACTTCCCAATACCCAAATACCACCTTTCCAATTACCATTATTGAATGTTCCATCATTCCAAATACCATCAAGCCATTGTCCTGAATTAAATTCACCACCATACCATCTTCCTGTTCTCCAAATACCACCGTTCCAAGTTCCATCGAACCATCTACCAGTATGCCATATAGATTCTTTATCAATAGTTTTCTTATCAGCTATTTCTACAGATATTTTTTTATCAATTATCTTTTTAGCGTTCCAAACACCACCATAAAAATCACCACTCATCCATTGACCACTAATCCAATTTCCTTCAAACCATCTACCACATTCCCAAACTCCAGAATACCAAGTTAATTCATTATCTACTAATCCAATAGCAGCATTTGATATTTCAGCTTCTAATATCCATGGATATCTAATCATTAAATCATTTATAGTTAATCCATCAAATAACCTATATCTAAATTTATTGAAATCAACATCAAACAACTCATACTTATTGCTTTTAAACAAAGAATTCTCAGGTAATAATTCAATAGCTGTTTTACCTTTTTTATCCACTCCTATATCAACCAAATCAATCGGTGTGTAATCTAAGAATGAATCTGTTTTAGTAAAATAAACAGTAAACTTATTTAAACTATATAAAGGATTCCAAGGTATATCCAATAAAATTGAATTAGGCGATGTTATAGAAATAACATGTGATCCAAAAAAGTTAGGATCATAAGAACTACTATTAGGAAAACATCCATTATCAGCAGTTAATATACTATCACCACTATATAATATTGATATTAAATCATGTTCAGATAAATTATGTTTATCTTTAAATATAATAGAAACTTTACCATTGTGTTCAACTATTCCATTGACGATAGGATTTACTTCTTCTTCTAAATTAAGTATATTCATACTTAATTCATTTGTATCGTCTGTATAAATTATAGCAGTTAAATTATCTTTAGTATTTTGGTCAGATAATAAAATATTAGTATATGAATTAGTTTTTATCTTACTTTTTAATTCATTATCATAAACAAAATATTCTGAACCAGGAGTTATCTTTTTACTAGTTTGACTTTTGTGTATATTGTTTAACACTCTTAAATCATCACTTATTTGTGATAACTTTCTTCTCGATACAATATTTAAACGACCATTACCATTTAGTATATTAACATCTGATCCATCAAATTCTATTTTTTTGTGGAACTCAATAACATAAGCATCATTTGGTTCATCATAATATTTATCCATTACTAATAATTTTTCAGTAGAATAAGAATAAGTATCAACAACAAATTTAAATTCTAATTTTAGAATAGGATTTCCTGGTAAAATACCTATAGAATAAGCAGAATTTCCAATAAAGTCAGAATTAATGAAAACACCTATACCATTTGGAATGGTGGCTATACTACTAAATGAATCATTATCGTTAGTGTCCATACTATATACATCAACTGAGTTGTTACTAAAGTTATTACCTATTAAATATATTATATCATCTGATATAAATCCACCATAAGTGGTTACATTAGGAACACCAAGGAAGTTAACAACCGAATCATTTGATGTGTCTATTTTGAAAAAAGGAGAAACTGAACTACCATCGAAAAATCCATATATAACACCATTAGAATTTTCAATTAGTTGTAAAGAACCACCACCAGCATTAGTAGTAATAGGTGTTGAAATTATTGTTACTGTATCATCTATAGTATATAATTTATAAATTGTATCATAAGAATTGGACATTAAATAAACATATTCGGTTTTAGAATAAATAGCAGATGAAATTCCATTACTACCAGTTGGTATCGGAGATGGTGTTGTTATTGTTGTGATGATTTCTGTATTAGTATTTATTTTAATAATACTATTTTGACCAGCAGTATATCCACACATAACATATATAATTCCATCAGGTGTTATACATGGTGTTTCGACATAATCATATGGCCATGGTATATAAGATTCTGAATCATTAGTCGGGTCTATTACTAATATATTGTTAGCCGCATCTGGAAAAAAGTAAATTTTACCGGATGTTGGAGAAACAATTCCTTTAACATAAAGATAATTATTTAAGGTAGTTGGATAGCTTCCGCTTCCAAAGGTAGTTATTGTATCATCACTTAGATTAAGTTTTAATATAACACCAGATGTGGCTGGTGCGGAATAAGCAAATCCATTACCACCATCAACAAACATAAAATTACCGGGTTGTCCAGGTCCAATACCCGTTGATGTATTTGTAAAAGTACTAACTTTATCAAACTCATATCTTGTAGATTGTGAAACAATATCAATATCAACATCAACAAATGTATCGATAAACACACTTTCCCATTCAAACTTTAAATCTGTTCCAAGTAATATTTTATTATTATTACTTATACCAGTATCTATATAACCAACAGAAGGTGTTAAAGAATCTAATGGTATATTTTTATAAATAGGCATTGCTAAGTATTCTTTATCTGGTGTGAATAAAACAGAGTTTATATTGTTCAAATAATCATAAATATTGTAAATAGGTGAATATCCGAAATTAATAAAAGAATCTTTATATTTCATGTCAAATAGTCCAGATGTTGTTTCTATAGTAGTACCTAAATTATAATAAGCCGTTTTGTTGTTGAACTTAGCTGATAGTATAAAAGTAAAATTAATAGCATTAAATGCTAAATCATATGCTATTGATATCGGATGTTTGTTAAATTTTTCAATAAGTTCATTCGGATCAGCAATGCTTGAATATTTATTTAAATTACTCAAAACACATCCATTTTCTTTAATGGATTTAATCATATTTTGGTTAAATCCAGTATACATATAAAGGTATATATATGAACCACTAACGAATATTTTATTAACTATTAAATTTGTTTCTACGTTATCCGATTCTAATCTAATAACATCACCTACATCCACTTTATTATTAAATGCGATAGCAAGCCTTTGTATCATTAAGTTTTTATATAAATATAAAAACTTTGATGTTAAAGGTGGTGATATTGGTGTTGTTCCGTAGAATATATTGGTTGATTCTTCTTCAATTTCGGGAACCAACGGTAATATTTCATTTAATTCAATAGATATATCTGATGTGTTTAAAGTTGTTTTGTATGATCCAAAAACACCGGTTGATTTGAATAATGTCGAAAATAAAACTTTTTTAGACTCATCTAAACCACTAATTGTGTTATATTCAAATGTTTGTAAAGAATCTTTCCAATAGTTTATCCAGTTTGTTTGTGGTGTTCCGGATACTATAGTATTAATAAATTCAATATCACCAGTTGTATTGAATTCGATAGGTTCTGGTAATCTATATTCACCACTATCTCTAAAGAAATTCAACTTACTAGCGATATCATAGTTCATGAACAACATTTTAGATTTGTTTCTATCTGAGAAACCAGAATCTATTATATCAGTAATAGATGTTGATATGTAATCATATGATTGTAATAAAGATTCATTACCAGATAATATTAACTCATCTCCATTATAATCAAATAAATTATTATAATATTTAAAATCTACTGGAGTAGCTGTTGAGATACCTATCGATATATTATAAATTCCATTAGTTGTATCTAAAACATTAAAGTTCGTAAAATCAAATTTAAATACACCTTTATCTGAAGAAAAGTAAAACTCATCAGTATCTTCTCTTTTTATAATATTTGTAATATCACCATAGTCTTCATTAAAATCCAAATAAATAAATTTAAAATCCTTAAAGTTTTTATTAATATCATACATAATGATATTATTATCATTGGTTGTTATGAATAAAAATTCATCATTAATGTTGGTATTTATTCCGTTGAAATTAAAATTCCAATCAACATTAGATGAGATGATATCATTGATATCATCCACCAATAAATATTCATCTTCTAATCTTTCTGTAAATTTAGATAATCTTCTTTTATATGCTTTATATCCATTTATACTTTTTTCAAATTCTATAAAAACACCATTCTCACCAACAACAAAGAATTTCGTAGGTGAATAATAAATACATTTATTATAATCAAAATCAGAAAATTTAGAAATATCTATTTTTTCCCAAATATTACCTCCATCATTTGTTATTAGTATTGTGTTCAAATCACCAACCACAATACCTTTTTTGTTAGATAAAAACCTAACACAATTTAAACTTACTAAAATTTTTGGTAGTTTAACTTTTTTTATTTTGAAATCATGTTTATTTATTTTCAATAAAGTTCCTTTTTCACCACAAACCCAGTAAAATAATTCTGTTTCAGTCACACTAAATAAGTTAACTTTAAATTTGTTTTTAATAACGTTTGAAATACCACCAAATTCATTTTGGGTGTCTAAGATTACACCAAATTCACCTACACTAATAGTTCTTTCTGGAATAGAATAAGTTATCCCAGCAACTTCTATTGATTGTTCTGAGTGTTTTATGGATCCGTAGTAATTTATTTCAAGTAAATTATTATAATCTACTTTATTTCGAAGCATCCAGTTCTTCTTTTCTAAAAATTCTTTTGGTTCAGATTTGTTTGGATAATATCCATCTAATAATCTAGACATATGAAATTGTTTACCAACATTAGTTCCTAATTTAGTTACTACGCTATATCTAAAAGATTTTGTATAATCATCAAACTCTGATTGTTTAATTAAAAATTCACCATCAAATTCATAAATACCGTTTTCTTCATTATAGTATTCATATTCAGTAGTTAATCCTATTTGGTTTAACTCAGTATAATTACTAACAAAAAAGGTATCTGGGTCGGTTGAGATAGGTAAACTAACTTTACTCTTTTGATCTTTAACTAAAATTCTATGACCAGTTAACAATCTAACATCATCTATTTTACCACGTAAAAAAGAATCCGTAATATCTATTTGTTCGATAGTGGATATATCAACATAATAATAATTATCAATAGAATCCTTTATTAATTTATTTGGTGTGAATTTATTCTTTAGTGTTAAATTATAATCTGTTAAATTTTTATCATAATATAAATCAGAATTATTTATTTCTATTGGTGTTGCGTCATCAGTAGGAATAGAAGTTTCGCTATATTGAGAACTTGATATTGGAATAAACCAGTTTTTCTTATCTTTATATTTTAAAGTATCGTAAATATCAGACAAGTCATTAGTGGGTAAATAGGTAGCGCCACTTAAACACTTAGCATAAAACCTAGTAGATGATAATTCTTGTTTATATGTATCGAAGCTACTTTTGGATAAATTTCCATCTTTAACTTCCCATTTCTTGTTATCTTTGTTGTAAATCCACATTTATTTATTTATCTTAATTTTCCAAGTAGCTGTTTTGAGATCTAAAATAACATCACTTTCGATAATAATTACTTTAGATTTTTTTAATATAGATTTTATCTCATCAACAAATTCTTTGTGATCGTAAATATTCTCGATGTATTCGGATATATCAATTATAAAATCTTCTTTTTTTGAAAAAATTAAATCATATAGAAGTTTTTCTTTGTTCATCGAAAAAATTAATTTTGATTTATATATTAAAAACTGACTTCTTGTTGGGTATTAAGTTTTAAACTAATTTAATTAAAAGTATACATTCAATTTTAAACTAATTTAATTAAAAGCATATATTCTATACTATCATATATAATAAAAAAAAAATAATTTATAACATGGGTAAAAACCGAAGAAAAATAACTGACGAAGAAGAATATGAATTACAAGAGTTTTTGAATGAAAGAAACAATCCAAAAAGTAAACTCGCTTCTTTGAAAGCTATACAATTAAAGTGTAAAACACCAGGACAAAAAGAACTTTTGAACTCTATAAAGGAAAATCAAATAACTATATGTTCTGGTAGAGCTGGGTCTGGTAAAACATATATATCAGCAGCTCAGTCGATTAAGTTTTTAAAGGCTAATGAATTCAAAAAAATAATTTTAATTAAATCGGTACTTCCTTTAAAAGGAGAAGAGATAGGATATTTAAAGGGTTCTTTAGCTGAAAAAATAAATCCATTTATTGACTCATTCATAGATAACTATGATAAGATTATAGGAAAAGCTAACTTTGAGTATATGAGAGAAGAAGGTATGATAGAAGTTATTCCAATAGCTTTTGCTAGAGGTAGAACACTAGACAACTCTTTTATTATAATTGATGAAGCTCAAAATATTGATGTTGATAATATGAAATCTTTAATGACAAGAATTGGAGAAAATTCTAAAATGATAATCTTAGGTGATGTTAAACAAAAAGATATAAAGAACAAAAAAATGTCATCTTTGGAAATTATTATAGAATCTTTTAACGATGTTGAAGATTTTGGTACAGTTAAATTATATTCTGATACTGATGTTGTGAGAAATCCAATAATTAAAACAATCGAAGAAAAGTTTGATGAAATTGAAGAATCTATGAATAGAAGATAAATAAATTAAAACATCCACTATTTATGTGGGTGTTTTAATTATTTAAACAAAACTTAAACTACTATTACAAATATAATATTAAAATAAAACCTATTTAATGAACTCTACCCTTAAAAAAGACGTAAGTAAATTCGAACCTAGATTAGAACAACAAAATTGTTTAAACTTTATAGAAAAAACTTTAGAAGATAGTAAATTAGTAAAATTTTTCTTACTAGATCTACCAGTTGGTATTGGTAAGTCACATTTGTCTATTATGATAAGTGATTGGTATAAGAATAATATTAATAAATCAGCTAAGGTTGATATTGTAACAGCTACTAAAATTCTACAAGATCAATACTCGGATAGTTATGGTTCTTTAAATAATTTAAAGGGTAATGATAATTACACTTGTGATGAATTCTCCTGTTCTTGTAAATTCGGTAAACAATTGGCTAAACTTGCTAATAAAAAATGTGAAGATTGTCCATATGATAATTCCAGGAATGGATACATGAATGGAGCTTTAGCACTTACTAACTTTCATTTATACTCTGTTTTTTCTTTATTCGGTGATAAAATGCCAGAAACGAGAAAAGCTGATGTTTTAATATTAGACGAAGCTCATCTTTTTGATGATATCATGAGTGACTTTTTTACCTTTAAAATAAACGAAAGAGTTATTAAACGTTTTAAACTTCCAAACGAAAGAGCTAATATAAATGCTTTAAAAAAGGTAAATGATTTAGATAGTTATATAGAATTTTTATATGATTTAAATGAACAATTGGTTGATACTATTGATTATTTAAGTAAAGAAATAGGATTAGATAAAAAGTTAAAAAACAAAAAAGTCATAGATAGAAGTTCTAAGATATCTAAAGTTCTGAAAAAAGAAAATACCGCTACTAAATCAATGTCTGTGTTATTTGATATTACAAATGAACAAAGTAAATTAGATCTTATTTTAAAGGAATATAAATTAAACGAATCAAATTGGATTTTTGATAAAACAAAAGTTTTTAAAGATAAAGAAGATAGTTACTCAATATCTGCTATTTGGTCATATGATTTTTTAGATAAATACATTTTTAGTAAATATGAAAGAGTGTTCTTAATGTCTGGAACTATCTTAGATAAAAATATGTTCTGTCAGTTAAATGGATTAGATGTTACTAAATCTTCATACTATAGAATAAGATCACCCTTTGATGTTAATAATAGAAAAGTTTATTACCTACCAGTTGGTAAAATGAGCTATAAACAAAAAGAAGAAACTTTTAAGAAATACATACCTTATATTAAAAAGATACTTAAAAAGTATTGGAATCAAAAGGGTATTATACATACCAATTCTTTTGAACTAGCTAATAGAATAAAAGAAAGTATAAATGACCCTAGGTTGGTTTTCCACGACTCTTCCAATAAAGATGAGGTATTAAACGAACATAAAAAAAGTGATAAACCAACGGTTATTGTTAGTCCTTCTATGGACACAGGAGTTTCTTTTGATGGTGATTATGCTAGATTTCAAATAATTGCTAAGATACCTTATCCTAGTTTGGCTTCTAAGAAAAACAAAATGAGACAAAAAAGTAATCAAGATTGGTATTCATATAAAACTTGTGCTTCTTTACAACAAGCTAGTGGTAGAATAGTTAGGTCTAAAGACGATAAGGGTGATACAATAATAATGGATTCTTGTTTCTCTGATGTTATTAGATATTCATCACATTACCTTTTAGACTGGTTTCAAGATAGTGTTGTTAGTATTAATCAAAAGTAAACATATATAAATGAAAGTAAATCCGTATCTTATATGGATTTACTTTCATATTTTAAAGAACCACAATCGTAAATTCTTTGATATCCTAACTCATTCATTATTTTAACTTCGGTTTTGTTTTTATCATATCCTAAACTAACCAGTTTATCTTTTCTAAAGTTAAATCTATGTTTTCTTTGTTCATCAATTATCCAATAATAATTAGGTTCTGTTTTTGACATCAGGTTAAATCCTAAATTTTCATAAAACTTACCATCATATCTAGACAAATCACAATAAGAAATAATTGAATCATATTCATTTTTAGATTTGAAAAATTTTAATAATTTAGAACCACCTCCAACAACTGAGAAGTTTATTTTATTACAAAATCTCAATAGTTCAAAGTTACCTGATTTGCTTTTACCTCCTAATGATTTACGAATAGATCCGAATGTCATCAAGGAAACTAACTCATCATTATAATATAATCCTATTTTATATTTAGATCCCACGAATCCTTGTAAATGGTTATTGTTTAAAAACTCTCTAATTATTTTATTATCTTTTATTTCTTTTATCACACACTTTCTAGCATATATTTTACTAGATAAAGATAATTTATTTAAAATAATAGACTTAATTATATCCTTTCTAAACTTCCAATCATCTTCCCATATGTGTATAACGGATATATTTTTATCATCGAAGTGTTTAGTTTTATTTATATGATATTTTTTATCTTTATATAATTCAGAGTGCCAGTATAGTCCATTATATTCAAACCCAATATTTAATTCTGGTAAATAAATATCTAATTCCATTGAATCAATTCTAATATTAGATTCTATTTTGCCTTTATAATTTTCTTCAATAAATGACAAAACTTCTTTTTCTGATTTAGACACACCATGTAATATAGGATTACAATTTAAACAAGGGTCTTCCTTGTCCTTTAATCTAAAAAATAATAATTGTCTATTTATAATGAATTTATCTTTACAATTATCACATATAAGATTAAATTTAACATCGGTTAATCCATCGTTATGAAATCTATCTACATAATTAATATGTTGTGGTAAAGAATCACTTACTAATTTAATTTTATTATTAATATAAGAATCTATTCTTTTTTTAATAATTTCAGGACTTTTAAAATGATGGTCAGTGTTGTGTTTTTCCAACGAGTGTTGTTTTATCTTATCCAATCTATAATCAATGAAATTTTCATAAGAACCAAAATTTTCTACGATAGATGATTTCTTTTTATCATCAATATCTTTCTTTTCCTCATTGGTTTTAGACAATAGAGTTTCTTTACGTTTTATTATTATCTGTTCTTTATTCGGATTATTATACCAAGTTTTTAATGATTTTGATTTAATATCATTGGATTGTTGAGCGAATTCAAATCCATGGTTTTTTAACATAGTAGATTTAAACTTGTCAGAAACCTCTTTAGATTTCATATAATGTTCACCATCCCATCTTTCTTTAATGTTGACTTGTTCCTTTTCTAATATTTCTTTAGATTTCTTTGGATTGTCTACACCATATTTATCTAAACATGTTTCTTTACGTTTTTTAACATAACATTTTTTATCACCACAAGTGGATCTAAATCCATTTTTAAATCCAATATAAGCTCTGTGTTTACCACAATCACAATTTAGTGGTTCTTTAATTTCATTAATAAAATAATATAACTTAATAGACATCGACTCATCTACCAATTCAGTGTGTATTACTTTGTTGATATATTCTTTATGTTTTAATCCGTTTTTCGATTTTAGATAACCACAGAAAGCTCCTATATTTTCTTTTTTTTCTTTAAATAAATTTAATATATCACTTCTCATCTGTAGTTAACCTTTATTGTTATATATCAAATATAGGTGATTGTGTTTGTAAAAACAAAAATTAATATATAATAAAAAGAAATAAATTTTTATGAGTAATTTAAATGGTGCTGGTCAAGAGTATGTTCCTAGTCAATCAGGATATACGATAGAAGAGTTAATTGATATAATTCAATTAGAATTAACGGTAGGAACCGCTTTACCAAAAACATTAGCGGATGCCGACATAAGAAGAATTATAGAAACAAGAGCAATGCCTTGGTTTTATAAACATTGGTTTTATGCTGTTCAGAAAATGTATTATCTTATAAGAAAAGAAGCTTTTTATACAGAAGAGTTTACTAGATATAATTATGTTAATGTTCCATGTGAAATACAATCAGTGGTGCATCTTTATGAGGTTAAGGATGTTTCATTATATCAATTAGGTATAAATTCACCTAACCTATCTGTAAACATGGGTGTTACAAATCAACCCTATCTTTCATCATATGTTACCACAATTGGTGAGTTAGGTTTATATAAAACCGTATTAGACTCTATGTCAGATATGTTAGACCAATTAAATAAATACACTTTAAAGTATAGTTTTAATTATTTACAAAATAGATTACATATATTAACTAATGTTGAAACACATGTTGTTATGGAGGTTTATTCTAATATACCAGCTCAGTATTTATTCAGAGAAGAAATGTTTATAAAATATGTAGCAGCTTATTCCAAAGTTCAATTAGGTAACATGGTTAGTAGATATGATTTTAATTTACCTGGTGGATTTAAGATACAAGCAAGTGATTTAATATCACAAGGACAATCCGAAATTAAAGAAGTTGAAGAAGCTGCTAAAGATGAAGGAGGTGCTACATCATTCTTTGTTATGGTGAAAAAGTAAATTTATCTAAGTTTCTGAACTATAGTAGGAACGTCACCAGTTTCTAATAACTTAGATTTATCTAAGTTAAATTCTATATCATAAAAGTTAAAGTGTAACGTCATTGTAAATTCTTTGTTGTTTATCTTTTGTTGTGAATAATCAAATTGAAGATCCGAAAAAGACTTAATAATAATTTCTTTAAGATGTATAGTATATATAGCATCTCTATGTATATCAACAACTGATATTGAAAATGGTTTTAAAAAGTTTGTATCTGTATTAAGATAATGTTTAATTATTATATCAAAAAGTATCCAATAATTTAAATCCGAATCAACTGATCTAAAATTTACCGTAGCTTCATGTGTAGTTAGAATATCTTGAACATTTGTAGCCGGTTTGAATTTTCTAACTTTACCTCTTATTAACATTTGTTGTGGTGTATCAAAACTAATACCTGGTAAGTTTATAGATTTAATTGTGCTATTTATATAATCCAAAACATTCTCATACTGAACCCAGTTTTTTTCCAACAATGGTGTGTATGAGTTAAGTATTTCCTGTGGTATGAAATCCTGTGGTAAATTGAATACAAACTGCGATCCCTGACTTGATAATCTCATAATTAACTATTGTTTCTTGGTGTTGGATTTGTTTGTTCAGTTATTGTTCTTCTAGTAACAACAGCCGTTTCTTGTCCTCCAGCAAGATTCGGATCATCTAAAATGGAAGGATCCAATCCAGACGCTAATTCATCATTAAGAGAAGAAATATTATCTCTAGTTTCAAATATCTTAAATAAACCATTATAAACAACCGAAGTTACATCCTGATTTGTTCCTGTTATATAAAATACATTTATACCAGAATCATAAATACTTTTAATTCGGTTATATTTATTTTTATCTAATTTAAATACTATTTGACCAATATCTAATTGAATCTCATCTGTTTCACTATAAAGTGGAAATGTAACTGAATCAAAATCGTTTCTTATAACAAATGATAAATCTGAATAAATAGTTAAATCCATATAATCTGGAGCATTTGACTCACCGCTGGCTAAAACAAATTTAACTATATTATCAAATGGATAAAGAACTATTTGTATTCTACCATTTGAGAAAAAGGTTTTATTGTCGAAAATAGTATTATCTGACTTACCTATTACATTGAATTTTTCAACCAAAACAGGAAAAGGAATTTTAATGGTTTGAATATTTCCTGATCCATTATCACTACCGTTATTATTACCGTTATTATTACCACTACTAGACACACTAACATCACTTCCATCAAAGTTTACATTTCCGACACCCCCACTGGACACAAACTCATCTACCATACCCATAGAATTGGATTTACCAACTAGTGATGGATTTATAGCATTTTTAATATTATAAACTTTAGGTTTAAAAGCATTTTTTAAATTTATTTTACTCAATCGTAAGCTATATTTAGAAACTTCATCTTGTAACATACCATAAGAAGCTTTTCTTACGATATACGAGTCGTCAATAGCGTCTATCATTCTCATTTCAACATCAATTACAGCAGTTGTAGTGGAGTATTTTATAATAGGTCTATATTCAACGGATTCATTAAAATTATCGGTCAAAATAATAGTTGTTGTTTTTCCTCTTATGTTTTGTTCAAATATAGTTATATCATATTGAACATAATATCTATTTCCCTGTTGTGTAGAATCGTTAATAAATTTATTGAATTCTCCTATGTTACTATTATACGTTCCGTATATTTCAAAGAAATCACCGTTGTTGGATGGTTCTATCATTAACCCCAATCTTTCAAACTCTGGTGTTTGTGGTACCGAAGAAACTATAGGAGATTTACTTAAATAAGTGGTTGATCCATTAATAACTTGTTTCTTGGTTAAAAAACTAACTTCTATAAAAACAGGAGATGATAAACTAAGACCTGATCCATCCGTTAAATTAGCATTAATACTATTTTCCGTTGGTAGATTATTAGTTAATTGGTTTGATATACTATCCACTGAAGGTATATCTATAGTTATGTTCTTACCCCACAACTTTTCCGAATATAAAAGAGGTGGTGATGTAAAGTCCATTAAATTTTGTTGATCTAAATCAGTTATATCAAAGTAAAAATTAGATATATCATATTTAGTTTGATTCTGTCTATCAAATGTATAAACGTTTAAATAAAGTCCAATGTATTCACCAAATGTCCAGTTTATAGGTAAGTGGAGTCTTATCTTATCGTGTTTTATCGGACCCGCTTGTGAATAATTTTTAACTTGTAAAAAAGAATAATTATCAGTATCTATTTTACCTAATTTTCTAGAAACAGGATCTATTAAAAATAAACTATTTTCTTGTGAATTTGAAACACCTGATGATTCTGATGATAAATAAGAATTACTAGATGATCTAGAATTAACTAATATATCATAAGGTTCATTTATCAAATTACCAGAATCATAGATATACTCTAATAATAGATTTTTGTCTAATTTTAAAAACTTAGATATTTTTGACATGATTTATATATTAAATAATTGTTTCGCCTATTAATTTTAATATATAAATTATGTCGAAAATTAAAATGTTTGAACAATATCATAATACCAGAACTAATTTTGATATTATAGAATTTACATCAATATTAGAAGATGTTGATAAGTATCCAGAAAAAATGGAACATATTACCTTTGAATTACTAAAAGAGAAAACTGATAAATTTGTAGGAAAGGGATTTTATGAAAAAGTTTATGAAAAGTCAAAGATAATTTACGATAAATTATTTCTAATAAATCAAAAGATAGATTTATTGGAAGGATTAGCTGAGAATAGATTTGAAACAATTTTAAAAAAATATAATAAAGAGATTAGTTTATCTCCAGTTTTATCATCTAAATCCAAAGGCAATGTTGCTTATAGTGGATTTAGACATTTTGGGGAAAATTTAAATTTAAAATCTATTTTTTGTAACATATTAAAAGACTTTATTTGGGGTACTCTTTCAAATAGTTTACATAAAGATATAAGAACAAGTTCAGAAGCTTTTATGGTTAATGATGAAAAATGGAATGTTTTAAATATACCTAAGAATAAAGAACTATATAATGGATCAGTAGATAATGGGTTAATAGAATACATAGAAGGTTTTGATATCAATAAATACTTTCACACTTCTATTCTATTTAGATTATACCAATGGGATTTTAAAAACTTAAAACTTGTCGATGTTTCAGAATGTGATAAAATATTTGATGAATTTTTTAAACTAATGAAAAAAGTATTAAAAATTGATTTAGAAGTCATACCAACTACTTCACATAAATATCATAAAGTTATCTCAGACTATGAAATAATCATTTTAGTAAAATAACACAGACATCTCCTGTGTTATCCAATTTCAATATTGTTTTGTTCAATTTTATCAGTAAATTCAGAACTTAATTTAAATCCTAAGCTTTCCATACCATTATTCAATTCATGCCATTGTATATCACCCCAGTATTCTATGTGACCAGATTTCAATACAAATTCACCATTTAAATCTAATTTAAAAATTTTATTTAAAATGTCTCCATCAATAGTTTTGTCTTTTGTATCAACATCTAATTCTTCTTTTTTGGTTAAATGTATTTTATAACAAGATGAGAAAACATTTTTAATAAGTAAATCTTTTTCGACTTTTAATCCTTTACATATTTTATCCATTACTTTTTTAGTTTCATCAGAAAAGTCTAGAACCTTTGTTTCATTTTCTGATTTACCATCTATGTGAAAAAAGTAATTATTGAATTCAACAGAACCAGATTTTAATTTATCCAATCTTCTTTTTGTTAAATCTAAATCTTGGTTAATTTTATCAATTTCGTTTTGTTTAAATTTAATTTCATTCTTAACTTTTAAAATAGCATTTTCTTTGTCTTGAATTTTATCTTCTAATTCTTTTTCTTTGTCTTTATTTATCTTTTCAAATTGTTCTTTTAAATGATTACTAGTTTTCTTATTCTCTGAAATCTCTGTTTGTTCTTCAACAACTTTATTGGTTTTTTTATTCTTAGATTTATTTAAAATGTCTTTAATTTTACTTAAAGAATTCTCAGTTGGTTTAACACTTGATTTCATAGAATTTCTAAGTCTATCAATTGGTTTAATAGAACTTGTTTGTAAATAACAAAGAGTACCATCTTTTGTTTCAAATTTAAATTCCGGAAAAATACTTTTATCGGTATAACTACTTACCTTCGATAAAGAGATATCATCAATTATTTTTTGTATTCTATCATCGCTAATTTCATGATCACTAACATTAGTAACATTAACTTGTTTATCAATAATCTCAAATTTCAATTTAACCTTTTCATTCATCATACCATAAATAGTATGTGGTTTTAAATAAGCTGTTTCGCTAATTATATTAACTCTTGTTCCTGAAACATTTGATACAAATCCAATAAATTCTTTTTCTGTTTTAAACATCATTTTTTCCATAATTAAACATTAATATACTTTTCAATATTACTATCTTTTTCTAATAACCACTCTTTAGAATTTTCTAATCGGTAAGTTTTTTTCAATATACGATTTTTTATTTGATTATCCAATTTCAAATCAGATAAATGTTTTAGATATCCATCTAAATTATCATAATTATTATTTATTTCATTATCTGAAAGTTTAGATAATTTATCTAACTTAGATAAATTCATAACATATGAAAACTCATCTAATTCAACATATTTAATAACAAATTCTTTTATATTAGTATATGAATTATAAATATTATATAACTTATTTACTTTATTTGATTTATCATCAATATATTTAGAAATCAAGTTAGTTATCTTATTTACCTTTTCTCTTATAAAGTCATGGTAAGGAGAATTATCTAAAATTGATATAACATCATCTATCTCTTCTTTAATTATTTTTTCAATCAAATAATTTTCTTTATTTAAATCTTCTGTGAATAATTTATGTAAAGAAAAATACCATTCAGTTTTTTTCTTTGCTTTTAATCCGTTATCGAATTCTATTACCCATCCTTCTTTATATTCAACAGATTTAGAAAGTTCTTCTAATTCATCTAATGTATAATTAAACTTTTCTGGAACTTTAATATTCCAATCTTTAGTTATATTATCAATATCTAAATACTCTCCAGTTTCATTATTTCTAAGTCTTAATAAAATCAATTCATCATTAGTATAATTAATAACTATCTTATTAAAAGGAGAAACATATTCAAATATTGGAACAATGTCGTTATCTAACATATCATCAACAAATGATTTTATGTCATTATCATTATTATAAATAAAATTGGCTTTATTAGCTTGGTATGAATCAAAGGAAGCTTTAGATTTAGCAACTACTTTATTATTAGGTAATTTAACAAATGAAATAACTGAACCATCTTCTTTATTATAAACAGACTTTATTTTTAATTTATTTAAATCGGTTAATTGAGTTCCTTTATTTTCGTTTATATTGAAAAACTTTTCCATTAATAAATATCTTTTAAATAAAGAACCATCTTTATTAAAGACAAATGTTAATCCACGTAATTCTAAACGATTCAATGAAGAATCATTTATAGGATTAATAAAATTTTCATAAGTAGCTAATCTATAGTTAAAAATAGAAACATTGAATCCATCAATCAAATGTTTGGTTTCAGTGAACACACCATTAGAATTTTCAACTATGTTAGTAGCTTGTTTATAAGTTAATATGTTATTTTTTCTTTTCATTTAATAATTTTTCAACTACTTTAATTCTATTAATATAAACATCACCACCTAATTGTTTTTTAACATAATCAACTGGGAATCCATATACTTTACCAGTTTTATTACACATAGCATTTACTTTATACTTTCTTTTTCTGTTATTTACAGATAATATTTTATAACTTTCTGTTCCTCTTCCTTTAAATGTCATATCAATAACATTATGTCCGAACCCAACAACTTTACAAGCTCTTTCTAAAGATTTTTCTGAGGTTTTTTCTTTAGCCGTTAATGTTATAGATTTTGATCCAAATCCATCAGTTACATGGTTTATATTAACCTCTATGTCTAATTCATTTTTTATTTCTGATAATTTACTTTTAAGTAAATCGATTAATTCTTTTTCTTTATTCATAAAGCTGATTTTACGGATTCATATTGTGGTTCGGATAAAACTTTAACCATTCTTTTACCATATAACTCTTTTGATAGATTTTTAGAATTTTTTAAATACTTTTGAAGACTTAAAACAAATGAATTTGATCCAGTATATTTTCTAATCAATTTATTTAATTCTATCTTTTCTTCTATATTCATTTTAATAATGTTTTTATTTAAATCAAATATAGTAAACTTTAGTAGAAAAAACAAATACAATTTAAAAAAAAATAGTTTTTTATGAAGATTTTAATAAAACCCGAAGATATAGTTAAAAGGTGTGTATGGGACAACTATGTTTATTATATAATAGGTACCAACAAAGAAGCAGAAAAAGTTTTGTTAAAAAACGAAGAAGTTGAAATAAGTGAAAAGGATGCTTTTGTTATTGGATTATTAAAGATAATGGAAACTGAGAATTTAATACATCGTTTCAATACAGATGTTGCTGAGTTCATAACAAATAAATCAAGTATAGAAAAGGTTGATGGTGAAAAATTAATTTTACTTAAAAAGAAAGCATTTGATTATATGGTTGATAAGTATTTAGATAAATTCCCAGATTATTGGACACCGGATAGTGTATATAGTTTCAACTTAAAAGAACTGGTTGTGTATATTTCTAAATTTAAAACTAAGTTAGAAACATTAAAAACACAAATGATAGAATTTCAAAATTTTAAAAATGATTATTATTATATAAAAGACATTAAAAAAATGTTAAAGTTTAATTATTAATTATGTATAAAGATTATTATAAATCATTAGGTCTTGATAGGAATGCTTCTAAGGATGAGGTTAAAAAAGCTTATAGGAAGTTAGCTAAACAATATCATCCAGATAAAAACCCTGACAACAAACAAGCTGAGGAAAAGTTTAAAGAAGTTAGTGAGGCTTATGAAGCTATAAATTCCGGTAAATCCAGTAACAATGGTGGATATCAACAAAGTAGCCATGATGATTTCGCCAGAGGTAGTAGTTTTAATGACTTTTTTAGAAATTTCACAGGACAAAGTTCTAATAGTCAACATTACCAACAAACAACAAAAGGTGGTGATTTAAGAATTAGAGTAAGCATAACTTTAGATGAGGTTATAAATGGTGGTACTAAAAAACTTAAATTCAAAAGAAAAATAGTATGTAATCCTTGTTCCGGAAAAGGAGGTACTGATGTATCTACTTGTTTGAAATGTAACGGTGTTGGTGTTGTTAATAAAAATAATGGTTTATTTATAGTATCAGTTAATTGTGATAATTGTAATGGAACTGGTACAATTATTAGAAATAAATGTAATACTTGTTCTGGAACTAAATTCAATTATCAAGAAGAAATTATTGATTTTAAAATAAGACCAGGTACTAAAACTGGAGATACTATGATGTCCTATGGGTATGGCAATGAAAGTGTGAATGGTAGCCCAGGTGACCTTTATATAAAAATACAGGAAGAAACTTATCCGATGGGTCTTCAAAGAAAAGGTGTGGATTTTATGATGCCTGTGGTAGTTCCTTTATTAAGTTGTATATTAGGCGATGATTTAACTATTGAAACTCCTATTGGTGTGTTAAATGTAAATCTACCAGCAGGAACAAAAGATGGTAATTATATAAGTGTTAAAGGAAAAGGTATAATTACCGATTTTGCTAAAGGAGACTTTTTCTTTAATGTTAATTATAGAATACCATCCAATATAACAGAAGAAGAAAAAGAAATATTAAATAAATTAAAACAAAGTAAAAACTTTAAATAATGAAACAAGAACTAAGATTAAATTTTAACGAAGATAAGATTTTACAAGAAATTATCAAAAAATGTTATTTTGATGTTGATAACTTAGGTAAAATAAATGGTAATAAAAATTACTTTAACATCACAAAGGATTCTGATACATATAACGAACTGGATGGTTTGGATAATATCGTAGTTAAATTTGAGAATGATAGAATGGTAGAAGGTGTTATTCGTTGTTTAATAAAAAATGAGAATGATGAACTAAGAGCTTATCCTGTTTCAATTTATTGTATAAAATTAGAAAATGGATTTTATAGTTTTTATTAAATGGAATGTCCTACTTTTTACATATGGATAAACGATAAGGAATTTATAGAGATATATGATTGTTCCTTTAATTTTGGATTTGATGATTATTATAATATATCAAACTTAGAAATTTACGTTAGTGAAGAAAATTGTAATGATATAATCAAAATGGAGAAAGATTCTAATATTTCAGTAGAATCTATAGAATTTTATGTAGAACAAGCTAAATTGAATGTGTGTAAAATTGATGAAGACTTGAATAAAATTATACTAGAACAACATGGGAAAGTAAATGGTATTTATTGTTTATATATTAATTTCAATAGTAAATTTATGACAAGTGATGATTTTGTGATTGTTAAAAAACACTTAAATAGGAAACGTAGTTTAAACTCAATAATTAAAATTGGAAACGAAAGATAAAGATTTTTTTAAATTAATTTATGATACAGGATCTATTCATATAGAACCATATTCACAACACATTGGATTTTGTGACGATGGTGGATTTAATTCAATAGTCATACATTATGATAATTTAGATAATGTTGTTCCCAAATTCACAGATGATTTTTTCACAATAGAAACAAATGGTTGGTTAGTTGAGAAGTGTAGTATAACTAATGTTTGTATAGAATATGAAACTATTAATAATAAATCTTTAGATGTTAAACTTTTAATACATTTTCACTCTAAAATGATCAGAGGTGATGAGATGGATAAAATAAAAAGGAAAATAAACAGAACTAATAATATTAAAAATATTTTAAAAAAATAAATATGGTTTCAATATACGATAAATTAGAAAGGGATATAGTTTTTTTTGATGTAGAAACTACGGGTGTTGATATAAAAAGAGACAGGATAATTGAAATATCTGCGGTTAAATACACAACAGATAAAACTAAATTAACCTATCAAAAATATTTTGATCCAGAAACAACAATTAATCAATCAGCTATAGATGTTCATGGTCTCACAAACGAATTCTTATCACAATTTAAACCATTTAAAAATTCTTGTGATGAATTATATGAATGGTTTAAAGATTGTGACTTAGGTGGGTATAATTGTATTGGATTTGATATACCTATTTTGTTTGAAGAATTTTCTAGATATGGTAAAAAACCAAATTGGTTTAATATTAACATAATAGATTCATATAATCTTTTAAATAAATTTGAAACTAGAAAATTAAATGATATCTATAAAAGGTTTTTTGGTAAAGATATTGAAAACACACATTCAGCGTCAGATGATATCGAAGCTACTATAAAGGTTTTTGAAAAACAATTAGAAGTTTATAATATTGAGGATAAATCTTTAAAAGAAATATCTAATATTATTAGGTCAGACCAAAACGGGTATAAAATTTTAGACCTTTCTAATTGGTTTAAATTAAAAGATGGTGATTATTTATTTAATAAAGGCAAACATAAAGATTGTCCAATAAAAGATCATAAAAGTTATTTAGAATGGTTAATAGGAAACCCTAATATCGAAAACAATTCTAGATTAGTTGGTAAATTAATAGGTAAAAAGCTAAATATTATTAGTTAAAAATTATAGATTATTTAAATGATGTTTTCAATTTAAAATTTAATACTGAAAATAGAATTAATGTTTCTAATAAATTTAAAAAAATAAACATATCATCTGAACTAAGTAGTAAAATAGAAAACTTCTATTCGGAAGATTGTAGACTTTATGAAAAAACAAAACCTCATTAAAATAATTAATGAGGTTTTGTTTTAAAGTATATTTAATATTTAAATCTTTCTATTTTGGTTACCAAATCTATTTAGTTCGTCTTCTAACTTTTCTATTCTAAGATTGATGTTTTGATCAGAGACTATGCTTTCTCTTGCTATCTGTAAACAAAATTGAGCCATTGTTCCAACCTCATCTTTTCTTTTGGAAAGATCAAATAATGATGAATTTAATTCATATTTAGATTTACCAGTAACTCTTTGTCTAGTATGATGATCATAAAAGTTTTGTGATCTTCTAGAATGTGGATTACTTTCTTTTTTTGTACCAAATATATCATGGTCTCTTTCTTCGTTTAAAAAGTCACCAAACTTTGTTATCTTAGTAGATTCTTCAACCGATGGTTCTTTAACAGATGATTCACCATCAATATATTCAAATTTATCTTTTTCTGGTATAATAGCTAATCTAGAACCATTATCCCAATCTACGTGAATTTGTCCTAAATCATCCTCGAATCTAACAACACCTTCGGTTCCTGGTTCCAACGGATAAGGATCTTCCATTAAGGTTAATCTAATTCTTCTACCTTTATTTTCAGTTTTCATATAAAGTATATATAAAAATTATTTAATCAAAATATTATCCAACACCTTTTTTCTTTTTAAATAAGTTTTTTCATTTTCAGTTAAAACCTTTTCATAAAAAATAAAAAATCTTTCAGTTACATCTTGATTAATTATACTATTACTTTCAGTATTATTAATTGATATTTCTAAGTTAAGTTCTTTTATTTCTATTCTTTTAAGAAATGTATAATCTTCCAAATCATTATTTGTTGGTATACTTTCTTTTAAAAGAGCAAAGTTAAAAATTCTAGTATCATTATAATCACCTTCTGTTAAATAATAAAATCTTAAATAAGATGGTGAATCATATTCAACATCAATTATCTCAGAATCCTTAGGTAAAGTGGTTGTAGAATAAGATGAGATATCATCTAAAAATATTAGAGTGGAATAAATTGTTTTCATATAAATTATATTTAAATAATTAAAATAGTTTTTTTAATATATAAACTATGATTCTAGAAAAACTCGGAATACCAGATAATATTATCTATTCGGCTAAAAAACTTTGGGATGAAACCTTGATACAAGTAGATTATCAATATGATGATTTAGTTAAAGAAGAAGAAATATATTATTTAGTTAAAGATATTGAAATTTCAGATAAAAAAATAAATAATGTATATTTAAATTTTAATTTAAACAAAACTAACAATGTAGATCATCCAACCTTTTCAGGTATGTCTATATTAACTGAGGTTGAAAGTAGAACTATTAAAAGAGTAAAGTATAAAAAAACAGATGATGTTAGAATAATAATAAATATTTATTTTAATGAGAAAAATGATAAGTCTGATGTGATAAATTTATTATTTAAAGATAAAATAAAATTCATATCTAGTTTCGCACATGAATTGAAACATCATTATGATTATTATAAAAAGAAAGTTGGGCCAGCTGAAGATTATATAAATTATATACAAATGGATGAGTTTAATATGGGTATACATGCTTTAAATAAATTCTTTTATTACTTATATTACTCACATTCTGTTGAGAATTTAGTTAGAACCACTGAAGTTGGAGCCTATGTTAAAATCGGTGATGTTAAAAAGAAAGAGTTTTTTGAATTTCTGAAAAGTAATGATGTTTATAAAAATTTAGACAACATGTCAAAATATAATAAAGAATTATTATATAAAGAATTATATGATAATATGGATCAAATTATTAATTTTTTAAACATATTAGAAATTAAAGTTGGTACTGATGAAGAAAATATAGAAACCGTACTTAAAATATCATTAGATCATATTTTTAATAAAAAAATAGAAGCATTAAAAACACATTTAAGTGAAGTTGATGATATGTTAATTTATTTTAATAAAAATTCTGTTGATGATTTTTTCGAACATTTTCATAAAATATATTTAAAATATGAAAATAAACCTATTAAATTCTTTGAATATCAAATAAAAATGATTAACTTTATAGGTGATAAGTATAAAAGAAAGGTTATTAAACTTTATGATATAATAGAGGAAGAGCCTACTAAAATACATAATGTAATTAACAAAAGAATAGATAATTTTAAAGGATTTAAAAATGACTAATAAAAAATATATTGACTTTGAGGTTTGGAAAAAATTAAACAAAGATAAGACTTTAGACATTAAAACAAAATCAATCGATGAAAGTATAAAAGATGCTAAAAAAGATTTGTTTTGTGAAAATATAAACCATGATAAAAATGATAAAGATGTTTGATGATATATTTAATATTTTCACTAAAATACAAACACCCTATTTAATTACACTAGTTGGACCACCTCTTTGTGGTAAATCTACCTTTATAAAATACTTTAAAGCACATTGTGTATCAAAGGAACATCAACCTTTTTATGTTATCAGCAGAGATGATATTTTGTTAGATATTGCTGGAACCGATGATTATACAGAAGCTTGGAATTCAGTAGACCAAAATATAGTTAATGATAAATTGAAAGAAAGGTTTGAATCATTTTCCAATAGTGATAAAAACACTATTATTGATATGACTAATATGACAAGCAAGGGTAGAAGATTAAATAATGATAAGTTTGTAAATCATTATAAAGTTGCTGTTGTTTTAAAGTGGGATAAAGATGAATTAATAAAAAGAAATGATATAAGAAATAAAAATGAAAATAAATTTATACCATTAAATGTCATCGACTCAATGGTATCAAATTATATTAATCCTGGATTATCGGAAGGATTCGATTTAATAATTAAATTGTAACTTTTAAAACTTTTGTATTATTTTTTTTATAATATATAAACATAAAAACTTTAAAAAATGACTGAAATAAAAGCAGAACCTCTATTAACAGAAGAAAATAAAAGATTTGTTATTTTCCCTATAAAATATAATGATATTTGGGAGATGTACAAGACACAAGAAATGGCATTTTGGACCGCTGAAGAGATTGATTTGGCTCAAGATTTAAATGATTGGGATGAAAAGTTAAACGATGATGAGAGACATTATATTAAAAATGTATTAGCTTTTTTCGCAGCATCTGATGGTATCGTAAATGAAAATTTAGCGGAAAACTTCTTATCTGAAGTTCAGTATCCAGAAGCTAAATTTTTCTATGGTAATCAAATAATGATTGAGAACATACATTCTGAAACGTATTCATTATTGATTGATACTTACATAAAAGATAGTAAAGAAAAAGATAGATTGTTTAATGCATTAGACACCGTTCCTTCAGTTAAGAAAAAGGGTGATTGGGCTTTGAAATGGATAGAATCTGAATCCTTTGTAGAAAGATTAATTGCTTTCGTAGCAGTTGAAGGTATTTTCTTCTCAGGGTCATTTTGTTCTATCTTTTGGTTGAAGAAAAGAGGGTTGATGCCAGGGTTGTCTTTCTCTAATGAGCTTATCTCAAGAGATGAGGGATTACATTGTTTATTCGCTTGTTTATTATACAAAAATCACATTGTTAATCAACTTACTGAAGAAAGAGTTAAATCAATAATCTGTGAAGCTGTAGAGATAGAAAAAGAATTTGTTACAGAATCACTTCCAGTTAGTTTAGTTGGAATGAACTCTAAATTAATGTCACAATATATCGAATACGTGGCCGATTACTGGATAATGGAATTAGGATATACTAAGGTATATGGATCAGAATGTCCATTCGATTTTATGGAAATGTTATCTTTGAAAAACAAAACAAACTTTTTCGAGAAGAAAGTATCTGATTATCAAAAACCATCTGATACAAAAATCAATTATGATGATTTACCAGATGATTTTTAAACAAAAATAAATCAAACATCCGTATCTTTTTTGATACGGATGTTTTTAAATATTTAAATTATGGATGATAGAACGGGAAATACATTATTAAACCTAGATTACCTTATAGCTAATTTTCAATACAGCCATCTGTGGCAATTTTATGAAGACCTAATGGATTCTAAATTAAAAACATTAGAAATAATAAATGATTATAATGACATTAAATTATCGGTAGGTAATAATAAAGATGTTTGTGATAAAGTTGAGAAAGAAATCTACTCTTTATTAATAGATTTGGAATTCTTAAACAAAAATATAACTACTACTAAAACGGCTATGGGATTTAAATCGAAAGAATGTATTCAATATTTCGATGCCGGTGAACACTTTTTAAACTAGGATATTTTAAAACAAATTAGTGTATGGATGATGTTGAGGGTGATTATAATAAAAGTAAACCAAAAAAATATTTAAGATTACGGTATTTAAATGTTATAATCCTATTTATTTTACCAGTAATATTATATCCATTTATTATAGAATACACTAACGACAAATCAAAATCTGATAATAAAATTCTTTTAGAAGAGTTAATATCTATCAAAAAGGATATAAACAATCAAAAAAAGTTATTAGAAACTATAAAATTAAAAGACGATAGTATTTATTCAAGCTTATTTGGAATAGAACCAATGCTTGAAAGTATTTATAATCCTTATTTTAATAAATCATGTCCGAATATTTATTTAGATTTAGATACAAGTAAATGTTTACTTATAGATACTAGACGCAAATTAAATGAACTTAGACATAATATAATGGCCTATCGATATAGATTTAAAAAGATAGAAAAGTTATCTAAGATAAGAACTGAGGGATTATCCTCTATACCAGCTATACAACCTATTTGTAATGATTCTTTAATAAGAGTTAGTTCTGGATTTGGATATAGAACACATCCTGTTTATAACATTAGAAGATTTCATTCGGGTATGGATTTTATAGCCAATAAGGGAACTAAGGTTTACACAACTGGTGATGGTGTGGTATATAAAGCATCCACACTAAGAAAAGGATATGGTAAACACGTTATAATTAAACACAAACAGGGATATTCTAGTTTATATGCTCATCTAAGTAAGTTCAATGTTTATAAAGGAAAGAAAGTTAAACGAGGTGATGTAATAGGATATGTCGGTAATACTGGATCTTCAACCGGCAATCATTTACATTATGAAGTAATAAAAAACGGTAGAAAGGTAAATCCGGTTAATTATTATTTTAAGGATTTGAGTTCTGATGATTATTTTAAAATAATTAAAATTTCTGATAAGTTCGAAAAGTCTATGGATTAAAATTTAAGCAATTTCATAATCATCTTTTATTTCACTTAATATTCTATCTACTTTATATGTATTTAGTGATCCGATTATATTTAAATAAAGTTTCAATCTATTAAAAACAAGTTTATCATTTCTAATTACCTTACATTCTTTAAATGCCAACAAGTCTTCATATTTATTAGATTCAACTATTAAATGAACTGGGTTGTTATATAACGGTAGCCAATCCGAACCTATACTATTGGGAAGACTCTCTAATGTTCTTATATTACAACTAATAACATTATAATCACCTTCGACATATTGTGGTCCGTATTTTAAACTAGTTAATGTTTCGTTCTCATAAACTATAAAATCACCATTTATTTTTCTAGCACATCCTTTCAATGATGTTAATTTATTATTTCTTATATAAACACTTGCTTTTATCTTTTTGGGAAAATGTTCTAAATCAGTTAAATAATTTTGATATAAGTATAAGTCTTTATCTATTTTATTCGGACATCCTTTCAATGATGTTAATTTATTATTAGCCGCTGAGAAATATCCAGTTACTACATCAGGACATCCTTCTAAATCAGTTAAGTTATTACCGCTTATGTCAAAATTCCCATTGACAATTCCGAATTTAAAAGGTATACTATCTAAATTCATACGAGATAAATTAACACCATATCTAGTATTTATTTTATTATCTTCTGTTATCTCATAGTGGGAGATACTATTAATCCTACAAAAATCTTCTATGTTCATATTAAATTATATATATTAAATTAATAAACTTACTAAAAGAAATTAGGTATAACTTAAATGAAAATAATAGGTGTGTTGCTAATGTTGTTAGCTCAGTCATTGGTGTTTGTGCAATCTTACTTTCCTTTGAAATATAATTGGGTAGATAAAAACAAATGGGTGTTATATATGATATCAATACCTATAACGTATATATTCATACAAGCTACTAAAATATGTGTTAATGAGTTTGGAACCAATTGGTCATCTAGATTCATAGGACAGAGTGTTGGTATATTAACCTTTATCGTGTTGAATCATATAGTATTTAGTGAAGGATTAAGCATTAAGAACTTAATATGTTTGATTTTAACTATAATTATTTTAATAATACAATTTTTTTAAATACTTAACAACATATCTATTAATTCTTGTTGTGGAAATAAATCAGTCTTGTCTTTGCGAACATTTGTATGTGTCCACATACCTTTTACGTTACCATAATAAGCATCTTCATTAAATTCAAACCCATCAACGCCTTTTAATTTAATATTGCTTATTAGACCATCTCTAACATCAATATTATCTCTTTCGGCTATATGTATTATAAATTTTCTTAAAGTTTCTATTTGTTCGTTAGAATACTTATGCCATTCTTGATAACCTCTAAATGGTTTATCCAATTTAACTATTTGTGATTCATCTACTCTTGTTCCAGCATAAGTTTTACCATTTACTACATATCCAAAATTACAAACTTCTATACCAACTGAATTAGTGTGCATTGATTGAGAACCATTTTTACCTAAATGCCAACCATATCCACCTTCAGGAAAAGCTTGTAATAATTTACCTTCACAACTATCATCATTTCCTTTAACAGAAGGACCACCCAATACAAATTCAGTAGCTATTTTACCTCTATTATCACGCCCCCATTGATCAATACATTTATAAGGATTGTGCCAACCAGCTGTATGATGTAAAAATAAATATTCTTTTTTAGTAGGTCCATTATTATATTCACCTTTAGGTAAATAATACCTTTCTATACTAAGATCATTAGATGTTACATATATAGATTCTGAATTATCAGTAGTTGCTATTCCCATTGAATCCCAAGTTTTAGGACCAACTATACCATCTGCTGATAGTCCGTTTTTTAATTGCCATTCTTTAACTGATTTTTCAGTGTTTGGACCAAAATCACCATCTGCGTATAATCCTAAATATTCTTGTAAGCTTTTTACTTCTTTACCTCTTGAACCTATTTTTAAAATCATAATTTATTATTTATTTTTATCGGATTATTCGAAATAATCTTCATCATCTGAATTCATTTGCTTTCCTATTTCGATACCAATTTTAATTAAAATGGAAAGATCTTCGTCTAATGTTAAATCTTCTGGGTATCTAATGTTAGCATCTTCATCCCATTGTCCATAAACTTTACCTCTGTAAACAATATTTATGATGTTATCATCAGTTTCTGATTTTATGAATTTCAATTTATCCATTTTAATCTTTTTTTATTTATATATCTATTAATGAAACTAATATTTTGGTAATTTCATATCAGTTGTTATCTCAACCTTAAAATTAAACCCATCATCACTGACATTTTTTATTTCTTTATCATATCCATTCTTAGCTTCAAAACTAATAGGATTCTTATTTTCTTTTTTGGCTTTTAAAGCAGATTGTTCTTCTTCATGTAATTTTATCAACTCTTCGAATGTGAGTTTTGACGTATCTTTCTTATCTGGTAGTCTTGTTGATATTTGTTTATCTTCTTGACCATATCCATATTTTCTTAAAAGTTCTTCAGCTTCACTTCCAGTTACTTCTCTAACTTCTTCTTTTTGTGCTTCTATTATTTTAACTTTTCTCATTATTTATATATTAAAAACTAAGCGAACCTTAATTTAGATATTAAATCTCTAAGTAAAACATTTTTCTCACCACCTATAATATCAACCCATTTATTATATTCTTCATTAAATACTTTCTCTATAGAAGAACTTATATTACTAACCATAGTATCGTTGATTAATTTTGTTCCTATTCTATCAATCAACCAATCTTTAAAATCTGGATAAAACAAAGCATCTTCATTATCAAAATGATAAAGTCTTTTTTTGAAACATCTTTCGTCTACTAAAAATACTATACCAGTTATTTGATTACCTAAATCAGGTTCTCTAAACAAACCAACAGGTATGTCTATCTTTCTCAATTCTTCTAATCTTATATTCATAGTACCATAAAACTTATCATTAAAATCATCATTAGTAGTACCACCATTCATGACCATAAATGTTTTATCAGTTTCTCTCCATTTATTGAATCCGTCTATAATAAATTCTGTTTCCATATCTTCTTCTTCCATATTTGATATTGTCTCAAACATAAGATTATTATATTCTTGAACAGCATGTCCGAACTGAATTCCCTTTTGTATATCAGATATATTATAAGGAACAATACCATACATTCTCCATTCTAAATCTTCAGGTTCTATCATTTTAATTATTTTAATTTTATATATATGTTATGAAAAATATCAAAGAAGTTTTAGACCAATATAATGTTGTGGATTATTCCATAAACAATGATGGTTCAGTTAATTTAACTAAAGATATTACTTTTTTCAAAAAAAATCTTGATAAGATTCCGTTTAAGATATTAATAGCACCTAGAGTTTTAGATTTCTCATTTAATAACATTACTAGTTTAGAAGGAAGTCCTAAGGAATGTAATGTGGTTTTTTATGCTATGAATAATATAAGTGATTTAACAGGAGTTCCTGTGGTAAGTAAATTGTTATCATTATCTAATAACAAACTAGAAAAATTAAATTTCCCTAAAGAATTTAAAACAGATGAACTTTTACTTAACCATAATAACATTTATGAATTAACAGGAATACCAAGTGATTTTAATGGTAAAATATTTTTAAATCAAAATCCTATAGCAACTTGTTTTAAAACAAATGATGGTAAAGATGTTCATGTTTTTAACTCACTTAAAATAATTAAAGATAAAAAAGTTAATTTAAAAAGGTTAAAATATTTCAATGATATTATCAAAAATGATAAACCTATAGATTTAGACGAAATAAAAAAATACTACGAAATAATATGAAATGGATAAAAGCATTTGAAAACTTCAACTACAGAACTGGTAGTGTTTTCACCGATGAAAAAGAAAGAAAATTATGTTTGAGATTAAATTCATTAACAAAATTTTTAGTTGATAGTAAAACAAGAATAATAAGAACTGGTGTTATAGAAAAAGGATTAGGACTAAAATCTATAATAGATGATATATTATCAAATCATAAAGTAATTAAAGACATAAATGGTGAATATCAAGATGTTTTTAAAATACTTAAAGGTATAAAAGATAAAAATGGTAGAGAAGTATTTTATGATATTTCTTATGTTGATGGTAAATATACACACCGGAGATTTAGAGAAGCTGGTTTGATAAGAGATGAAAACGACCAATATCATTTTGTGAATAAATTAAATACAAATTATTCTGATTTATCAGAACTTTTAACTAAAGTATTGGTTGGATTAAATTTAACTTACTTAGCGGATTCTAGTGATGATATGATTAAATCTGTTTTACTTGAAAGTAAACCGGACATAGAAAAATATATTAAGGATTATTTTAATATAGATGAGATGAAATCATTTACAAGAAATTCAGTAGCTACTAGTAAAAGAGGTGATGATTCTGAAAATTATGTTGGTTCAGTTTTAGAAAAATTTGGAATGAAAACTTTATACCAAGGTGGTAATGGAGATTTTGTTGATATGGTATTTGGTATTGATTTAATAATGGAATATAAAGATAGAATAATAACTTGTCAAGTTAAAAGTAGTTCTAACGCTGCTAAGAGAGCTACTAAAAATAATTACTACAAAAGAATAAATTATTTTATTTCACCTTTAAGTGGAATAGGATCAGATATAATAATTTATAATAATCTTGGTGATAGTTTTATGATATCAAAAGAAGGTGAACTAATAAGATAAGATTATTTTAGTTTAATATATAGATAATGGAAAAATTAAAACATTTAGGATTCAGTGGTGCTGGATTTGCTATACCAGGGATAGCGGGAGCGGGTTATGAAGTTTTAAAAAACGGATTCAAACCTGATATTATAAGCGGAGTTTCTAGTGGTGCTATTTTAACCTTTTTAATATGTGCATCAAAAGACCAATTAAGAGATATCAAATCTAATTCAATTGGATTTAAATCAAAACAAGTATTTAAACACCCACCTTTTAGTAGTAAAGGTAAAATTAAAATAAGATCTATTTGGAACGCAATAACAAAAAATTATTTATCTAAACAAGATAAGTTAGATGATTTATTACGTTCAATTATATCTGAAAAAGATTGGAAAGATTATTTGACTAACGATAATGCACCAGAAGGTGTTATTATGGCAGTTGATATATTAAGTGGTAGTAGAATATTTACTAAGTTAAAGGAACTAAGTTACGAAGACGCAATTACTAATGTAGTAGCATCAGCTTCAATTCCAGTTTTTGTTAACCCAGTAGAATATAAAGATTACTTACTAATGGATGGTGGTGTTAGAAATCACATATTAACTGAGTGGGTTTTGGATAATTATGATATTAGTGAAACTATAAGTATATTCGCTAGACCTGAAGATTTCAAAAAACCAACAACTAAAAAAGATGTTAAAGGTACTTTCAAAATTCTAGAAAGAACAATTGAAGTAATGCAGTTTGAAATATCTAAATCGGATGAACAATTGGCTAAGTTAAAATGTTCTGAAAAAAATGTTGAATATAAATCTATTTATGTAGAAAATATATTAAACAACGTTTATGAAGAAAGTAAAGAAAAACAAATAGAACTATTTTTTAACGGAGTAGCGGAAGCTAAGAAAATACTTTAAACGATACACATAATCTATAATAAATTATTTGACCTTTTCCATTTTATGGGAAAGGTTATTTTTTTATATAAACTTTATATATTAATTGTAATATATAAAAGAAAAAATAAAAATTAGCTTATGAAAAAAGTTGAAACCATCATTCGGAAATCTCAGTTCGATGATGTGAAATCAGCACTCATGAACGTTAAGGTAACTTTCTTTAGTTATTGGGATGTGACTGGTGTTGGTAATGAGAAAGTTGGACATGTTTATCGAGGTGTTGAATACAGCACATCTGATATACACAGACGTTATCTATCTATTGTCGTTTCAGACGAGTTCTTAGATAGAACAATTAAAGCCATTTTAGATTCTGCTCACACGGGTAAGATTGGTGATGGTAAGATATTTGTTTCTAATGTCGAAGAAGCATATCGAATAAGAACAAGAGAAAAAGGAAATCAAACACTAAATTAAGATGGAGGGTTTACTAACAATTAACAACGTGTGGATGATGATTTGTACCGGTTTGGTATTCTTCATGCACCTTGGGTTTTCGCTCTTAGAGATCGGTTTAACTCGACAAAAGAATACGATTAACATCTTATTCAAAAACATCTTTATTATTTGTATGGGTCTATTGGTATATTATATCGGTGGATTTAATTTAATGTATCCTGGCTTCGAAGACGGAGATATGGGTATTTTAAAATTCGCAGGATTTGGGATAACAGCTCCTGAAAATGGAATGACATCAGCTTATGCTAGTGGTGGATACACTTGGTGGACAGATTTCTTATTCCAAGGAATGTTCGCAGCAACAGCAGCAACGATTGTATCTGGAGCAGTGGCTGAAAGAATTAAACTAACAAGTTTTATGTTATTTAGTTTAATTTATGTCGGACTTGTTTATCCAATTGTTGGAGCTTGGAAATGGGGTGGTGGATTCTTAGATAAATTAGGATTCTACGACTTCGCTGGTTCTACATTAGTTCACTCAGTAGGTGGATGGGCAGCCTTAGTAGCTATTTGGTTACTTGGAGCTAGATTAGGAAAGTTTAAAAATGGTAAATCATTTGCTATCTTAGGACATAATATTCCTTTTGCTACAGCAGGTGTTCTAATACTATGGTTAGGTTGGTTTGGATTTAATGGTGGTTCTGTATTAAGTGCTGACCCTACATTGACATCATTAACTTTAGTAACAACATGTTTAGCTGCAGCCGCTGGAGGAATTGGATCTTTACTTACTTCTTTTATTAAAAATAAAAACTTTGATTTATCAATGTTTTTAAATGGTATATTAGGAGGTCTTGTAGGAATTACAGCTGGAGCTGATCAAATGTCACCAAACGAGTCAGTAATTATTGGACTTATCGCAGGTGCTATTGTTGTATTCGCTGTATCTCTTTTAGACAAACTTAAATTAGATGACCCAGTTGGAGCAGTTGCTGTTCACTTAGGTTGTGGAATCTGGGGAACTTTAGCAGTTGGTATATTCGGTAATATGGCTGGTATGGATCAGTTTGTAACACAACTTACGGGAATATCAATAATTGGAGCTTTTTGTTTAATTAGTTCTTTCTTGATTTTATTTACAATTAAGAAGACTATGGGACTTAGAGTTACAAAAGAAGAAGAAATCGAAGGATTAGACAATGCTGAACATGGTATGTCTGCTTATCCAGATTTTAGAATTAATCAAAATTAATAAGAAAGGGGGTTAACTACCCCCTATTTTTATGCAAATTAAAAAAACAATTAAACAATGAAAAAATTATTTACAATTTTAGTTGTATTATGTACAACACTTATTTACGGACAAGATAGTTTGTCTGTAGAAAAATCAAAACTTTCTTTAGAAGGAAGTGCTGATATTTATTATAGAAGTAATCTGAACACATCAAATACAGATGTTGCTCCATCTACTTCTTTTGCTAACTTAAACGGATTCTCTTTGGGTATGTTTAACTTAAAAAGTTCTTATGAATCTGGTAAGACTGGATTCGTAGCTGATTTAGTTTTCGGACCAAGAGGTGAAGATGCTGTATTTTTATCTACAGGTAATTCAAGTATAGTTAACCAATTGTATGCATATTGGAACGTTAATGATAAACTTACTTTAACTATGGGTAATTTCAACACTTTCTTAGGATATGAAGTTATTTCACCAATAGGAAATTTTAACTACTCTACATCTTATATGTTTTCATATGGACCATTTTCACACTCTGGTCTAAAAGCAGACTTTGCTTTCTCTGAAGACTTTACGGGTATGTTAGCGGTGTTAAATGCTACAGATGAAACAGAATATAACTCTACTAATTTAAATACGTTAGGAGCTCAATTAGGTTATAAGAATACGTATTTAAATGCTATTTATGGTAAACAAGGTAATAACTCAGAAGCTACATTCCAAGTTGATTTAACTGCTGGTTATGATTTATCAGAAAAGTTTTATTTAGGTGTAAACACTACTTATAATGAAACTGATGGTTCTGGATTCTATGGAGCAGCATTATACCCTCAATACAACTTTGGTAAATTAACTACTGGAGTTAGAGCAGAATATTTCTCTGAATTCGTTGGTTCTAATAATGTTGATGTTATTGGGATTACAACTACTTTAGATTATGTTATTGACAACTTAAATTTAAAATTAGAGTATAGACTTGATAAATCTAGTCAAATTGCTTTTGAACAAAAAGACAACTTGTCTAGTATTGTTTTAGCAGCAGTATATTCTTTTAATTAAAATATCAGAAAATTGATTTAAAATATTAATATATAATAAAAATGATTAAATTACTTAACATATTATCTGTCTCTGTCTTATTAAAAAATATGACCGAACCAGAATGCTAATTAGTTAATTAAAAATAATAAAATTAAAACCCTGGTTCAGAAATGAATCAGGGTTTTTTTATGTAAAAAATAATTTAAAGAGATGAATGAGATTAGAATTAGAACACTTAATGAATGGCTAGAAATGGGTATAATAGATATAATTATCTATGAAGAAGCTATTTTGGATGAAGAGTAAAAAATAAATTTAAAATTATTTTCATTTTTTAAAACTTTTTTATATATTTGTCTATAACATAGAAATAAAACTTAATATATACAATTACAAATGAAAAAATTTAACAACATATTAAACCTTTCCACTTCGAGTAGAAGTTTATGTACGCTAAGACAGTGTTCATCAGGGAAGTATGTGTTTAATTTTATGTAAAGATATAATTAATAAAGATATAGAAACCCTGATGATTTAGTTCATCAGGGTTTTTTTATTGCGTTATTTGAAATATTGATAAAATGGAAGTGGAATCTATCGGGTGATAGACCTAGTTTTGAAAACTAGTGGGTGTGAAAGCACTTGGGGTCGGGACCTATCACTTCCTCTAAATTCCTTCAAAGCATTGATGGCGATGCACAAGTCTTGTAAACTTGAGAATTCGGTTCGATTCCGAATGAAGGATCTAAAAATGACTGTATAGTATAACGGTAGTGCGTAGAGTTGCAACCTCTAAAGTATGTGTTCGATTCACATTATAGTCTCAAAATAGCCCGTTGGCAGAATTGGATATTGCACCAACCTTCTAAGTTGGAGTCACTGAGACATTCTAGGTTCGAATCCTAGGCGGGTTACTAAATTGCGGGTGTGATGAAGTTGGCAAAGCATAAATGACTTAAAATCATTTTACCGTGGGTTCGAATCCCACCACCCGTACAAAATAAACCACAGTGCGGAAATTGACAAAGCCGGCTTGTCTTAGGAACAAGTGATGTGTGGGTTTGAATCCCACCTGTGGTACTAATTAATAACTTAATAAATGTAACAATGGAAATTAAAAAACAAGCATGGGATAATTTTATGAATTCTGTTGATTTTGATTCGGATGTTAATAATTTTAAGTATGAATTCAAAGTTATGACAAAGAAGTACGGACAATCTTATATGGAATGGTGTAGGAATATTTGGAATAACAATGAAGGTGTTCAAACTGAAGAAGAGTTCTGTAAGATGAATGCTAATATGTCTATTAAATATTTTGAAAAAGTTATTAAAAGCTGAGATGAGGAAATTGGAAAAACCTACTTTACTCAAAATAAAGTGATGTGAGGGTTCGAATCCCTTTCTCAGTACTAAATAGAAGTAAAACCTATTGGGTGATAGGGACAACCTGCTAAGTTGCTCGCTCATTAATTTGAGTCTGGATCGAGACCAGTTACTTCTGCTAATTTTATTAAAACTTTTTATTTTTATTTAATAAAAAAAGTATGGACATTAAATTTAAATCTTGGGATAGACATTATAATGAAATGATACCATCTGATGAAATG
>TARA_R110002153_G_scaffold274373_1_pt1 | contig 51350 bp, 57 predicted proteins | sample TARA_R110002153 | Tara Oceans TARA_R110002153 (sample SAMEA4398193) | marine metagenome | biome: Polar Biome; feature: [SRF] surface water layer (ENVO:00010504); material: water (ENVO:00002006), including particulate matter (ENVO:01000060) such as... | depth 5 m | reverse complement strand
TACATTTTTACCATAAAAAGTGTCTACAGTTCTCAGGCCTTACCAGACAGTAACTTCATGACAATGCATAAAACTAAAGGAACTGGCATCGGAAATGTTGTTGTGGTTTTAGATGAATTCTACTGGTACAAGTATGATTTTGGAAGCTGCTTTAGGGCAGAGGATAATAATCCGGCTCGGCAAGCCCTCACAAGAAAACTGTTATATGTAGCGTGTTCCAGAGCAAAGAAAAACTTGCGTTGTATTAGGCTCCTTAATAGCTCCGACGAAGTTGAGAATATAGAGAACTATTTTGATAGTTGTGTAAAAGTTAATTTGGATTGATTCGCTAGATGCGAGGAGGATCTAGATGTTACCTCGCTTATTTGACCCGTTGCGAATGTCCTCTAATAAAGATGTTCGCATAGCTGTGTTGTGTTCGGTTGCCGTATAATCGGGTAGCCGGAGGTCTTTAACCCACAGCCCACACAACACCCTGCATGCGGCTCCGCACACAGCTTTTCATTTCATCTTTACCAAGAATAAGGTAGCTGACCTGTAATTAGGATGGGTGTTGTGTTTTTGTGTGTGATATTTAGGAGTATTTTATGCCGACTAATCTTTCACAATCCGAAAAAAACAGTTGTTTTTGAAGAGCTACAATCATTCATTACAGACAGCATAACGAATAACAACATTAAACCAAACATCCCCGTCATGATGACGATAATTCTGCATAGTCATCAGATGTGTATGGAATCGACAACCTGTACAGCACTGGTTTATGAGTTCATTGAACGTCATCCAGAGGTACAAGCCAAATTAGCGTTAATGGCGGCATAATGGTGAATACCAGCCTTTCGGGGCTGGTTGTCATTCATATTGACATTTAATGTTAAGACGCGTAAAAAGTAACTGTTCCTGTTAGTAAATTTATTTACTAACCTGACCGATAGCAAAACGGCTTTTTGCTCTCAATCAAGATGTTCCACGGAATATCTAGCATTACATTAGATTTAAGCTACGGTTTATTTCGATCCCCAATAACTAACACTCGATGTTAGACAAATAAAGAATCCATCTTCCACGGAGGATGGATAACTTTTTGCTGTTCCAGCAATCAGAAAACCTCCAGCAATACATTAAGCACATAGCGTAAATAGTTAACGTGGCCACGGTCAAATTTTCTATCTACAGTATATGTTTTCATGGGTAATTTATTACTCAATAAAGTGGCAGCCGAACACTCAACGCGGCACTCAATTACTGCTATGCCTTGCATAACAGCTTCACCATAAGGGTCAGATTTACTACCCTTATGGATAGTTCCGTCTGGTCCCTGTTTTCTAGGAGTATCAGATGAGCAACAAACAACCAATCCAAAACCCAAGTGACTTGCAGTGCGATAACGCATGGACATTCGAAATCCCAAACAAAGGGAAATATAGAATGTTTATGCTGGACAGTGAGGCGATGCACGACAGGCTATGGCTTCTTAGTAACGATTTTAACCAAATGAGAGAGAACGGTATTTTCACTAATGCATTCAATGTGGCATTAAATAACCACCATGACGAATTAGCAGAAATACTTATCGCATTATCTCAAGTTAAAGGTGAATCGTTCGACATGAAATTTCCTCCTACTGGAGAAAATATGACTATGCAGGGGATGATTAGTGCTATGGCACAACTCATTCAGTACCAATATGGATTTAAAGAGGGGATTAAAACGGCCAAGCTTAACTACAAAAAAGCAGACTGGTCAGTTGAAGTCTTTCATCCTGGTACGGACTGCATCTTTAGCGTCAACATATCAGAGCTCATTCAGTCAGACGGTAAGAAATTGCCATTAAAAGTCTGGTTAGACGGGGAATATCCTGAAGTGTTGGGTGGATTATGTGCCTTGCTATCTTTAAGCATGGCGAAACGAGATTTATCACGAATATCTGTAATTTTGAAGGCTTTAATAGCCACCGCAGAGACTCATGATAAGCAGTTTTTTCATAATCAGATAGACGCTAATAAGGTCAAACGCTCCTCTATGGGTGCTTATATCTCATTCTTGGTATTACATCGCTATACGGCGAATTTACACCTTGATATGAATGGTAATGTCCTTCCAGAACACAACATTTTTGCGTTACATGGTCATAACACCGCCAACATTAAGCAGTTTGCTAGATGAGAGTTAAAAAAGGGTCGTTTAGGCGACTCTTTTTTTAGGAAGACTGATTCAGGATTTCTAAGAAAAGAGTTTCTAGGCTGAAATTTTATTTCAGCTTGAAACGTTTAGTAGTGACGTTAATCACTGCTCTCAATCGTACTTAGACAATGGGTTTAAGTATATTTTAAAGTTCAACCTTCCACGGAAGGCTTGAAACTCTTTTAGGAGAAATTGTATGACTGTAAATAAAGTAACTCTAGTAGGACGTCTTGGCGCTGATCCTGAATCTCGCACTTTTCCGAATGGCGGTACGATTTGTAATGTTCGAATTGCAACATCAGAAAGCTGGAAAGATAAGCAAACAGGTGAACGTAAGGAACGAACCGAGTGGCATCAAGTGGTGCTTAACAACCGTCTAGGTGAAATTGCACAGCAATACTTGAAGAAAGGCTCTCAGGTTTATATTGAGGGGCGACTTCAGACACGTAAATGGCAAGATCAGAGCGGCTCAGATCGTTTCTCTACTGAAATTATAGCTAACGATATGAAAATGCTGGACAGTAAAGGTGCTCAAGGTAGCGATGCTAAAAAACCGCAACCGGCGTCATCGACTGCTGGCCCTGATTATGGTGTGATACCTGACTATATGACAGAAGACGAACCATTTTAGTCCTTAAGTATTGTTTGATTTATGGGGTTGCTTTGCAGCCCCTTTCTTTAAGTACGAGAGGTAATTATTATGGCTAGTCAAAATTCTAAAGTAGTTGAAATCATCAGTAACACTGGTGAGATCACTAATTATGAAAAGGTGTCATCGCGTGTACCAAAGTTTCTTGAAAAGTATGGTCCTGAACAGGGATATGCCATTTTGAGTTCTTCGGTTGATGAAATGGAAACAACACCAGGTAAAAAAGCATTACTGGTCGAACTGGCAAGGCATGGCGATAAAGTAACTGCTGAGTTAGTCGCAACAGCATTGTTAAATCAACGTGTTGTTTTTAAGTGTCAACTTGTGGACAGAGAAGGGCGCGTACTTGCTGAAGCATCTGCTGTTAAGGGAATCGAGTTCCAAAAGAACTACGAATCTGGTGAAACAGCTGCTTTTCAAAGACTGATGGCTAAACTTGGTTTTGGTGGTGAAATACTTGATGAAGATGAAGAAGGAGACATGATTAGTCAAAATCTTAATTACTCAACAAGCACTGCATCAAAAGTTGTACCTATTGCTGAAGTAAGTTCGGTGGAACCGAAAGGTAAACCTGAACAAGCTAAAGTGGAAAGTACAGCCAAACCCAAAACTGTGATTAAAACTGATGCTAAGGCGCCAGTTAAACAACCTAACCCTAAACCAGCACCAAAAGCTGTTACAAGTGGAACCAAGAAAGTGGATGCTGATAAGCTCCAAATTGGCCTGCTTAGACAGTTAGCGATGCTGGCTAAGGTAAAACAAGTTGAGGTACCCGATGTGGAAACGTCGGAGGAGTTAAGGAGTGAACTTGCTAGACTTCACAAATTACCCATACCCCAATCTTAATTAGCAATACCCTAAGCCCCTATCTATATTTTATAGATAGGGGCTTTTTTATTAAAGTTATCCACAATTTCTGTTCATAACTCTGCGTATAAAGTCCAGAATAGACGATGGGGATTGGGCGTAGCCGGGATGGTTAATTTTTAGCCTGTATTTTTGTCACTAAATAAGTATTGACGCTACTACTTTTACTGTGTTATTTTCCTAAGCACTGCTACCTTTCTTGGTAGTGTCTTGGGTCTACCAAGCTCGATTAACCTTCCCCACGGGGTCGGTCACTATCAACGCCTCCGTTGATAAAACTCCAAACTAAACTTTATTAAATTAGTACAAAATTCTTTCGTGTGTCTGTGCGTTCATTTTTCGCGGATAGACCAAAGAATTTCATGTCTGTATTTTTTACAGGCAGAAAGCGGAAAGCTGACCGTTTAATCAGCACTCACACCCTTCAGGGCGCATATTCAGACGCCCTTTAGGGAGTGTTGTGGATCTGTTTCTCTGAAGGCTTTTTAACAAAGGAGATTCATCATGACACAGCACCAACAACTTAAACGCTCAGAAGTTTTACGCGATATTGGCATTATGGCTAATGGCGCAGAAATTTCTAAGCTTAAAGTGACTAAAAAACGTAAACAAGTTGCTCGTGGACTCGCGTTTGGAAGTCAGGTCTGTATTATTCTTGAGCTAGGGAGAAGGGTAGTTGGATACCGTATCTTTGGTAATAAGAATAAAGATAAAGTGAATGAGTACATTCATTTGTTCTTTTCTAGTGGCCAAGTGCAAGGGGAGGATTGAATATGATTATCAGTCCAAGTCAAGTACTTAAAGGTCAGACCTGCATGAAGCAGGTTTTTTTTCATTACGAGCTAGGAATAAGACCTAATATAACCAGTGCCAATTTAGCGTTTGGTAAAGCAGTGGACAGTTCAGTAATGGATTATCTAGCCGCTTTATCAACAGGCACATCCCTACCATCAATGGAAGATGTCTTTTTAAGACATTGGAAAAAAGAAACCTCAATACCGTTGGAATACTCGGCTACCAAGTCAGAGAGCAAGATGTTAGACATTGGGGTGAAAATGGCATTAGCGTTACCTGAAGCATGGGAGAAATCAGAATTAATGGTTTTTACTATGCCGGATGGTTCGCCTGCATTGCAGGTTAAATTAGCGGTCCAAATATCTAAGCAAGATAGTTTGCGAGGGTATTTAGATTTGATAGCGTTAAATCAGGAAGGGAAGGTCGTTATTGTAGATATCAAGACAACTGGTGTTGAATACGATGACATTTACACTCTCCAATCTGATCAACTAACAGCTTATCAAATTCTTGTAGACGCTCACGCTGATAGATTAGGGGTGGAACGTGCTGATAAGGTCGGTTTTATGTGTTTACACAAAAAGACGGAACCTGTCATACATCAACCTCAAATAGTGGAGAGAAGAAGCCAGGACAGAGTTCAGGAATATCTGGATACCTGTGGGTGGTATATTGAAGACTATAACGCGGGACGGTTTAACCGTTGCTCGTTAGGTGCATTTAATAGCCCTTGCAAGATGTGTGATTTTAAAAATCTATGCAGCAGTGGTGATACGGATGATTTGATTATTCCTGACAGGGCAATTGCCCCGTTAAAGTTAGTAGCATAGGAGGCCAATATGAAAAATACTTCACACCAAATGGCCTTGGTATATGACCTAGATGTAATTGAAGGCGATACATATAACGCAGACAAAAAGGTGCCGGTTAAAAAGCGGTTCAAGAAAGTAGGCGAAACAGTCACTAAGTCACAAGCATCACGACAAAGGGCTTTTATGTATAACCTGAGTACATCACAAGGGACCATATATGACGTACATTCGGATGTAACCGCTCTTAAGGAGTGGGTAGAGGAAGTTGGCGTCGATGCGGCTCACCAAGAACTCATTATCCAAAATTTAAGTGTATTGCCTGATTGCAGGAAAGGATCAGCTCAATATATAGACATTATGGATTGGATTAACGCTCCCATTATTTACAACGACGAACCGTTTACTTTTGCAACATGTTGCAGGGTGATAGGGATCGAAGATGCAGAGATATGGCGAGAACAATTTTTTAGCATGTGGGAAAAGATTAACTCTTAACTGCTAAATACTTTTTTAAACCCTTTGGGGTGGTTATAAACACCATCCCATCAGGGGTGGTGTTTTTCTAATTTTTGGAGAAACACATGAAAAAGCAGCAATATGATGTAGGCGAAACTTTTGGCATTGAAGCAGCAAAAGGCAAGGGAATAACTATTACTGGTTTTGAACCTGGCTCGATGTATGTTCCTGAAGTTGAACCTAACTATCAATTTGATAATTTAGTTCTCCGTGATCTAACGATCTGGTGGAGCATGATCCTGTCGGGAGAAACAAACGATGGTATGTATTTATTCGGTCCAACGGGCTGTGGTAAATCATCAGCGCTTGTTAATTTCTGTGCATTATTGAACATACCCATGTATGAGAAAACAATATATGAAGGAATGGAATTTGATGTCTTGATGGGACGTACTGAAATTGTTGGGGGCGACACCGTGTTTTGTTACGGGGTTGTACCTTTAGCGATGGGGGTAACAAATGAACCTGGCATACTACTGCTTAACGAGATTGACCGAGCAGATGAAGCAGTCTTAACTGGACTGTATGAAGTATTGGCAGGTAGACCTTTAGTTTTGGATGCTGGTGGCCATGACGTGATTAAGGCGCAAGCGGGTTTTGCGTTTTCAGCCACGGGTAACACCAACATGGCCGGTGCGACGGATGACTACAATAATGCCAAACAGCAAGATATGGCATTTGTTGACCGTTTTTGGAAAGTTCAAGTTGACTATCCAGCACCAGAAGTAGAACTAAATGTACTTAATAAAGTGGTACCTGAGTTATCTACCGCGTTAAAAGAAGGTATGGTGAAAGTCGCTAATGACGTTCGCAACCTTCATACGAAAGGGGATAACCGGATACCGCTTACTATGAGTACAAGGTCATTGATCCGGTGGGCAACGATGACAAAGGCTTATTCATTTTTAAGTCAAATGGGTGATTCACCTGTCATCTACGCCTTAGATAGGTCTTTGCTGAATGTAGCAGATAATCCTACTAAATCGGCTATTACTGAAATCGTGCGACTGCATTTAGGGGGTGACGTGAACATGTCATCTGTTAAAGCAGGTAACGGGAGTTCTTCAAATGATTGAGGAATATTATGACCTCTACCGCATGGAGAGTACTGGTGGCAAGGGTACAAAAGATTGGGCGATTAAAGTGTCTGGTGCTGGCAAGGTTACTGTTAAATTCGGTAAAACCGGCTCAAAACTAGCAACACAGGAAATCCCATCTACAACCCCTGATAGCTTTAAACGTGACAAGATCCAAGAGAAAACAGGAAAAGGTTACGAGCTGATAGGTCGCTTTAAGATAAGTGATACTGGAAAGCTTACTGCTATAAATAATGATGAGAATCAAACGTGGAATCTCAACAAAACAAAGAGCGATCTTGTTTTGGACTGTCTAAAGCAATTTGCTAAGGACATCAATGAATTCGAGTTTGAGTTTCAGAACTTAGAAGCTGAGTATAGCCAAGGTGAAACGGGAGTCATATTTCGATGTGACGGATACCTCCCTAATCGTGGTTGGACTTTGGCCATTAATAAAGGCCTAAGTTATCTAAGTAATGGACATATTGTGGGGGGTGGTCGAATTGACCATCCCATGCAAACCTTAATCCTTGCGGCTTTGGCCAATAGATTAGATGAAGGGGAGCTAACTGCAGTTTCATCTAAAGGTGCAAATTCTGAAAAGAGTTTAATGCCTTCCAAAAAGGGTTTACCGGATGATTTTGTTCAATCATTATCATTGCCAGTAGATTTAGTAAGAGAAGTGGCTATGGCGACGGGGTTAATGCCGAAGCCGGTAGCGCTTTTCAAAAAAGGGTTTGAACCTATGGGAACAAACATTTATTTTTAACACAAGACAATCAAGCCATTCTCCATTATGGAGGGTGGCTTTTTTGTTTGTGTTTATCGCTTGAGAAGATTGCACCACCAGCGTTATGATGGAGTATTCATGTAAACCAATATTCACAACTGACACCATAGAATTGCGAGAAAATGATGACTAAAGATATTAAGTTTATCCGTGTTCGACAAAAGCACTTAATGCCTGAATTCATGAAGGCGTATGAAATAGAACTCGCCAGTATAGAAAGACCGGACAAGTTGAGTCTAACTAAGACGGAATACATTCAGGCGTGGGTTTCAATATTTGATTCTACTATTGTGCGTGATATCGATAATCTTCAATATTACATGGCAAAGTTTTCACGCTCCAACATATTGCAATTAGAGTGTGCGTTTGAGTGGGTACTGACACATTTTGCTGAACTAGACCTCGGCGGTAACATGAAGTGGCTTACGGTTCTGCTGGACGTATTAAAATATAACGAGAAGAATGATTGGACTACAGAACAAGAAAGTGAACTGATTTTTAATAACATCAGCGATACCCGCTGGTACGATTACTGAGCCAAACGGAGAGAAGTTAATACATTCATCCCTATACGGCTAAAAAGACACTTAGAAATAACCGCACAAATTCCATATCCGGTTAAGCATCGACAATACCGTTGCATCACCTATAAGCTATTGACCACACTATAAAAACAAGGTGGCACAATGAGCGACTTTCTTATTCGGTTTAATGAATACACAGTTCACACGCGACAGTGGCTGGATGATCATGACCGCGAAACTCAAGTTATTTTAGCGAAAGCAAAAGAAAATGATGTACACCCGAGGTGCGAGTGTACGAAAGCGTCACCTTCTTTCTATATTGCCAAGCGAAGTAAATTTTATTTAGCTAAAATGCCAGGAACAGGAAAGCTACATAATCCTGCTTGCACATCTTTTGAATTAGATGGTGATGTTCGAGGTTTAAATGCTTATGAAAAAAGTGTAGTCAAACTAAACAGTGATGGTATGTTAGCCATTAAGATCCATGCCCCTTTTTCACACAAAAGAGTAGATCGCAATGAACGCGTAACATTGGGCAGTAACTCAATTCCTTCCGTTCAGGCTCAACATCAAAAGCAAGAAGCTATGTCGTTAAGTGCATTGTTAGCGATTTTATGGGAGCAAGCAGAGCTGAATCGCTGGTATCCCTTATTTGCAGGTAAACGTAGTTGGGGTGTAGTCAGAAAACGGCTTACAGAAGCGTCAGAAAATATCGTGGCCAAACGAACACAGCTCAGTAGCATCCTATTCATCCCTGAATCATTCAAGCTAGACCGTAAAGATGAAATAGATTCACGTCGTAAAGAACGCTTCAATAGCATTATGAGGCATCAAAACGGCAAGACTCAGTACATGGTCGTCATTGGCCGAATACGAAACATCGAAGTTAATGATAAGTCAGTTTCTATTCGATTAGCCCAACAGGGCAATAACGTGGTGTATTGGGGAGAAAAATTCATCACAACGAAAATTGAATCATCAGGCTGTATGGATGTATTAAACGATGCTGATGATCAGAAAGTGATGGTGATCATGATTATTAATAGGGATGATCGTGATGCATTAATGATTCGTGATATTGGTTTTCTGCAAATTGACGACCATTTCTTACCGTCTAAAACCGCTGAAGATGTTGTCATAACTAAAGTACTCATTGAGGGTGAGCGTGATTTCATAAAAACCATGCCTTACGATACAACGAATGATAATGTTTACCCTGATTTTATGTTGCTAGATACGGGCTTAAAACCTACCCCTTTAGCAATCTTCCACGCCTTTGCTTCAGAAGACACCCTTGATGCAAGGCATAAGGCGAAAACGCGATGGGAGGCTGAGTACAATACTTCATGGATATGGAATATTGAGCATCATGATAAAACCTATCCAAAAATACCTTTTAAGCAAGAAAAATAATAACTTGCGTGGTACAGGTGAAAGCGTTATATTCAACATATAGAATTTCTGCCTAGTCTTTTTTAGATCTAGGTGAAAGCTGGTACTGACCCAGTTCAACCGTCAGTCTCAACACCCGAATGGGGAATATTACTTTCCCATTCGGGGAGATAGTGTTTCCGATTCGGGTTTTTTCGTTTTAAAGGAGAAAATCATGGAAGCACTAGATCAAACAGTCTGGTTAAACATTAATTACCGTACATGGCAGGGCAAAAAGCAGCTATCCCGTGCGGAAATAATTAAGTACTCTAACCCCGACGAACTCCCACCCGAAGACTTAATCACACCTGGTAGCAAAGCGATTGCCGATCCTGAAGGTTTAAAGAAAATCACCTCTCTAGGAAAGAAAATCAATCGGGAATGTGAAAAAGTCTGTGTCAGAGCCTTTGGTGCTTATGCTACTTCTAATGAAGCAAGTGAAACATTACTTGCCAAGCTAGAAGGCTACAAAAAAGAGCATCAAGACTTAGTATCTGCTTACTTGGATTCATACGAGCAATCGAATGAAGAATGGATGGCCGCTCACCCACAATGGGAAGCATGGCTTAGACATTCAATGTTAAGCAGACAAGAGATAGAGTATCGGTTTAAGTTTGAAGTTCAAGCTTACAAAATCTCAAGCGGTGGAGAAGGCACTTTACTAAATGACGGACTACAAAAAGAGCAGAGCGGTTTGCTTGGTACGTTGTTTAGAGAAATCGAAAAAATGGCTGATGATGCATGGAGCTTTTCTTATGAAAACAAAGAAAAAGTATCTCAAAAAGCATTACGGCCAATACTTACCATCAAAAATAAACTTGAAACATTAAGCTACATTGATGGGAAAGTATCCGTACTTGTGCGACGCGTAAAAGCTGTATTAGACGCAATGCCAAAATCCGGTTTTATCGAAGGTGCAGACCTATCGGCAGCATGTGGGCTGTTAAACCTATTAAGTTCAAGCAACCGTATGAACGCTTTTGCTAAACAGGCACACACAGACGCAACCGCGACGGTAGTTCCAGTATTAGATGATGATGACGTTGAAATTGAAGTTAGCGAAGTTTTACCTTTAGATGTAGCAGAAATGCCAAAGGTTGACGAAACTGATGAATATGACGATGAAAGTGAGGTCAAAGAAGAGAGCCCACCAGTATTGTCACTAGCTAAACAATCTGTATCCCCTGCGGCATACTTTTAATTTAATAGGAGAGAAATGATGACTCAATCAGTTTTAATTCAATCACTCCCTATTATTGCGAAAGCATTAGGGAGAAATATGGGTGTGCGTGTTGAAGTGAACGCAGGCAAGGCAAGAACGGACGGTAACGTAATTTACTTACCGGAGTTGCCGATTAATGATCCCGGTGTGGAAACATTGGGATTAGGCCTGTTAATTCACGAAGCAGGACACATTCGTTACAGCGACTTCTCTGATAACTTTTATCGTAATTTTACAGCGTCTAAGCCTTTGGCTAGATCAATGTCTGGTGCGATGGAAGATATCAGAATGGAGTTATGCGTTATCAGAGATTATCCTGGTTCGCGTGTAAGGCTGGAAGAGTTGATGGCCAAGTTGGTCAATGACGGTTTCTTTACAGCCTGTTCTGATAACGGAGATCCCTCCTCGATATTGAAGGGATATGTGTTGTATTTCCTGCGAGCGTATGTTCTCGGACAGTCGGCATTGTCAGCGTATGCTGATGGCGCCCAAGCACTAATGGCAAAACTTGTAACACCATTAGCTATGACACGGATTAATAGTGTTATAGCAAGGGTAAGTAGCGCTAATAATGAGCTTGAAATACTGGCGCTAGCACAGGAGCTTACTACTGTGCTGGAAGAAGAGGTTAAACGCCAACAACCGCAACAGGAACCTTCTCAAGACACTGATGATTCAGATGACGAATCAGATAGTTCTGACGAGGCTACCAGTCAAGGGAGTAATGAGGATGATAGTGATGAACCGCAAGATAATTCACCGTCTAACTCGGATTCTCAGGATGATGGTCAACCAGAATCAGAAGATGATGGTGATGGCTCACCGCAAGGTGGGTCGCCAGACTCAAATGATTCAAGCGATGGACAGGGTACTCAGTACTCATCAGAGTCTAACAATGACGATATGAGTCAAGAGGAACTTGAACAAGCTATACAAGCCATGAGTGAAATGCTCGAATCAGAAGATGATTCAAGTACGGGAGATTTGAGTGATGCATTTGCATCATTGGTATCGAAGGAAGTAGACGTTGCAGCGAAAGAACGGGGTAACTATCCTGTGAACTCAGTTGAAACGACTGTTTCAGATGTCTTTACCGCCTCAGATCATCAAAAAGCATTGGATGAGGCGCAAGCCGCAACCTCTGCTTTGCGTACTCGCATGATCCGACTGGTACAGTCCAATGCTAAGGCAACACGTAAAACGTCACGGCATGGGAGAAGACTTAATGATCGAAAAGTAAATCGAATTGCTGTTGGAAATCCTTCAGTGTTCAAATCGGTCAGTAAAAAGAAAGCGGTCAATACTGCAGTACAGATATTGGTGGATGTGTCTGGTTCCATGCAAAGCGTAATGGAGCTGGCAATGAAATCATCTTTATCAATAACAGCAGCATTGAAAGCAATACCTCACTTATCGGCAGGTACAGCATTATTCCCAGGTTATTTGAATAGCGCTGTAACTGTGATGACTAGTCATGAACAAAGTGTTCAGAACACGGCTGGTTATTACCCGAAAGTAGTTGATCATGGTTTCACACCATTATTACCTGCTTTAGTCTGGTCTGGTGACACACTGCAAGCACGAAAAGAATCTCGTAAGATTCTAATTGTAATTACAGATGGTGATCCAGATAGTAAAAATGACTGCGAAGATATGCTCCAACGTCTTCGTATGGGCGGTATTGAAGTCTATGGTCTTGGCCTCGGTGTTGCGCATAAAACAATGAACGATCTGTTTGGTGCGAACAACGCGGTGGTGATAAACGATGTAGGGGAGTTAGCACAAGCAACCTTCTCTTTATTGGAGAACACCTTATACAAGGCGGCATAAGGGGCATAGAGCTCACAACACATTTAGCTTAAACGCATCCATTTCGGGTGCGTTTTTTTTGCATCAAATAACCGCACATAATCCATATCCGGTTAACGGTTGAAGCTGGCGGGTAAACACCTTTTAATACGCTCCATGAGTAAAAAAGACTATCTATCAGCCACGACTATTGCCCAGAGCAGCTTTTGTGAGAACAAGCTAGCACTGGAAAAAAAGTATGGGAAACAAGAAAACGATATCGAGCAAATAAGACGACAACGAGGTGATGAGGAACATTTACGGCATCACCTTGAGGCACAACGCTACGGCAAAAATAAAGACGGTCGATGCTTTATAGCTTCAGAAGTGTATGGACCTGTAGCCGATGAAACTAACGTGCTTAGAACCTTCAGAGATACGGTGTTACTTCCTAAATCATGGGGTAGAACATTCATTTCTGTGTATTACGACATATCACCGGCCATCGCCGTAGTAATTCGTAAAAACCCGCTTCTAAGGACACCTGCAAAATGGGTGTTAGACATTGTTATAAGGGCGGTAAAACGATGCTAACCGACTGGCTACCATTGGCACTTATATTTCTACTTACTTATGCCCTTATAGGTATCAATTCGGTAAGAAAAGAGAATAGACGAAAATGGTTATTAGTCGAAAATATGCCAGAAGAACTACGCAACGCCAAACTCGTGGCGTCGGAAAAGTATTTCTCAGTAGCCCATCCAAGAAAGATGCACGGAACACTTGATCAGCTTTATAGATTAACCAACAAACACCACGCCTTAGTCGATAGTAAAACGCGATCCAGGCACACGGTATACAAAAAAGACATTGTTCAATTGTCCGTCTACAAAGTAATTCTAGAGCGTAACGGCTTCAAAATGGCCGATTACGCTTATTTCCGTGTGGTAACACCCAAGGGTATCAAGTACATCAAGGAGCTGTTACTTACCGAGGAGGAAACGGTGGCTGAATATGACAACGCAAAAAATGTATTAACCGGCAAAAAAGAGCCTTTAACAGCTGAAAACAAACGTATGTGTAAAGGCTGTAGCCAGCAACCTAACTGCAAAAAATGGCAGTACACGGACTAACTAGGAGAAACCATGCAGATAGATACTAATTTAGTACTAACCATTGCGTCAGGGATTGCTCTGGCATCAATAGTCATGTCGCTAGCCACATCACTATTCCATTACTTCATTTACAAGATATCAAGCTTTAGTTTTGGTATCTGGAAAGCAGGACCAGATGACACTAGCCATTCTATGTCATACAAAACAAAAAATAAGGGATAGGAACCTCATGACAAAAGCATTAATTACAGCAGTTTTCACACTTCTTATGGCAACTGCCATCCATGCTGGCGAATACATCCCGTCAAGTGATGATGTGTCCGTATCTGACAGGGAGGTGAGGTACACCTACAAACTTGCTGAAACAACTGAAGAACTAAAGGCTCGTCAAATGGCAGTGCAAAGAGCGAATATCGCCGCCGCTAAAGCTAAAGTTGAAGCCGCTAAAGTTAAGGTTGAAGCCAATAAAATAAAAGTACTTGAAGAAAACAGGCAGCAACTAGTAATTAAGAATACGTGGGTAATTAAAAAAGGGGATACGTTGCGAGAGGGCTTGGACGGATGGCTTAAGAAGGCGGGATGGAACTATTTATCTTGGCAGTCCAGCAAGGAGTTTCCAGTTATTGTTGATATCCGCGTTCAAGGTTCGTTTCAAGAAGCTGTCTCTACTGTTCTAAAAGCCTATCACCGCTCTGGAAACCCATTGTACGGGTGTTTGAAGCAGGGTAATCGAGTGCTGGTGGTCGCAGATATCCCATTAAATGATAAATGTTATTCAACCAATAATGCCAATACTGCAGGTAACTCATAATGTCGCATAAAACACTAACTGTAACAGCCCTTATCGTCACCTTACTGTCAGGATGTGCCAATACAAGACAGGCCATGACTGATAGCAATGACCGTATAGATGACAACATTAAACAGACTGCGGCGGCAAAGGAGGGCTTTGCAATTAGAAAAAATGATGTGGTCGTTCTTAATGATACTGGTGTATGGGTATCACCAAAATCTTTTCCGACTGCTGTTGAAAAACCAGCGATTCTGAGTGAAAAAATATCGTTATCAAAAGGCTATATCGGTCTGGATTCAATATCAGAAGAAATTACTCGCAGACTAGGTATCTCGGTTAAGTTGGGACCGGAAATAATTCTAACAATGAAGGCAAGCACTTCCACGAACGCCGAGACAAGTGGCTTGACGAGTGGGGATACAACGTCGAGCACAGCTACTACGACAATGCCCACTGAAGCACTATCCCCAATTGATAAGTCAATTTATTACACCGGATTGACCTACACCGGTTCGCTTGAAGGGTTGTTGGATGTGCTTTCAGCACGCATGAATATCAGTTGGGAGATCAACCCTCAAGGCGATCTAAAAATATACCGGTACCTAACAAAAACCTTTGTCATTGCGGCACCGCATGGTGAAAGTGGCTTTGACGTAGGTAGCGAATCTCAAGGCACAAGCAGTACTAACAGTAGCGTAAGTAGCTCGGAAGGTAGCGTTTCAGGTTCCAGCACTATCTCTTCTCGCACGAATAGTAAGCAATCACCTTGGGATAACACAGCGGAAGCTGTAAAAGCATTTTTATCTTATGAAGGCAGAGCGGCTATCAATGAGGCGGCTGGCACAATTACCATTACAGATGTGAAGCTCGTTGTTGATAGGGTGGGTGAGTACATTAGCCAGCAAAATGAAAATTACCTAAGACAAGCGGCTATCTCAGTGACTGTGTATTCAATCGAAAGTACAGATGATATTGGTTATGGTGTGAACTGGGGTCTTATCTATAAAAAACTTACCGACTATTCGTTAACTACAGCATCGCCTGTAGGTTTATTAGGTGCTGGCGCTGGTTCGGTATCAGCATTAATACTAGAAGATCCAACCAAAAACAGCACGTTCGCTGGTACAAATGCCCTATTTGAAGCATTGCGAACTCAAGGCAAAGTGACGACCGTGACATCAGGTTCAGTATTGGCTCTCAACCATCGTCCATCATCAATAAGACTTGGGTTGTCAGAAGGGTACTTGAAATCGAGCTCAACAACGGTAACGGCTAACGTAGGATCAACAACGGCTCTGGAAGATGGAAGGGTAGATACTGGTTCAGTTATGGCCTTACTTCCAAATATTATTGACTCTGAACGTCTAACCCTTCAAATGAGCATTAATATCAGTGCGTTAATAGGACAGATTAGAGAGTTTAAGTCAGGTGATAACTCTCTCTTTGCACCTAAAAAATCAATTATGGAAATTAACTACCCTGTGTCGCTCAAAACTGGTCAAACGCTGGTATTGGGTGGTCTTGAGGATAACTCTGACAGCAATAATGCAAGGAGCATGGCCGACTCTGCATTGCTAGGTGGTGGTAAACGTAACATGACGAAGAAAACATCCATCGTCATCGTTGTGAAGTCAGTGATTCTTTAGGATTAAATAGTTATGAATATCTCTATTGAGAAAGGGTCGGTACTAACAGTAGGACTTGAATGGGTTGATTGCACAGCATCAACCATCAAGCCTGTCATAGCTGATTTTGTTAGCAAAAATCAGGGCTACGGCATAACCCTAACCAATGCTACAGGACAATCTTCTGTTGGTAGTACAAGTGAGCGCGGTCAGTATTCAGCAGCCGCCATACTCGCTCAATATAAGCATAACTGTTTATGTGTACTGTCAGATAAAGATGGCTGGTGGATAGCCGCCTGCATGGATAGCCTACCCGCTAGTGACAAGTGGCTAGCGACCGAAAGCGAAGCTATTGCAGAAGCACAGGCATTGATGGCTGTCATGGGTGATATGGATATCCTTGGCGACTCAACCTTCTTCGAAAAAGCCTTTCCTGAAACGACAATTATCTCTTTATCCTGGGAGAAATTGTTTTCTTTAGCTGATAAATCGACACTTAAAAAAGTAAATATTGCTAAATTTGGAGGAAAAACCAATTTTAAGCAATTGCTACTCGTTGCGTTATTGGCTCCTGCAATATATTGGATGTACTTTACTGATAGTGAGCCTGAAATAGATCCAGCATTATCGTGGGAAGAGACTCATAGAAATGAAGTAAACAGCATATATACCCTTTACTCTGCGACGATAAAAAACAATCCGTCGCAAGTTATAACTAATTATATGGATGTTATTTTCAAATATCGCATCAGTATTGCCGGATGGAGTCTAGGCGGTGTGAACTGTGCAGAACAGCAATGTAGCTTGAAATGGACTTACAGTAACGGCGCAGGAAGTTACGCCGACTTTAGACAGTCCGTGACAAATAATGAGAAGGAGTGGGGATTAGTCTCTTCAAGCCAATATTCAAGTGATGGTCAGCAGATCCTACACACGGTTTCTGTGCCAGTAGATCCTTTCGCTGGGAACATTTCTGAAATCGTAACTAGAGAGACCTTCTATATAGACACTCTCGCTATCATCCAGAACGCAGCACGTTCTAAATTATTTTCATGGGTAATGGGAAACGCCAACCTATCAGGCAGGCTAACTCCTTCACCAGGTGGCAAGCCACTACCATCCATCGAGTTTAACTATGGGTTACTAACTTTGGATGGCCAAGGACTGTTTAATGTAGAAAGAACTGCAGAGAAGCTTCGTACAAATCAAATCAGCATCAATGAATTAAATATCTCTATGGATGCACTCGATAAACCAACATGGTCAATAAAGGGTAATTATGTCTATCGTTAAAATCACAAGTATCGCATTACTACTGGTCACGCAATCAGGTCTGGCTGAAACAGTAAGTGACTGTGGATCTATCCTAAGAGGGAGCGACCGGACACTTAAATACTTTGCCTGTCTCCAAGAGGATCTGGCTGAAGCAGAAATCAAAGCTAAGATTAAGGAAGCCGAAAATAGAGGTGCGAGTGAAGACAAAATGCTGTCTTCACCTATGCTTGGTTTTGCTGGTATGCCCGAACAATTTTCAGAAATGGCAGAGATAGCAGATATGACGCGGAATGATAAGTCCTCCCTCATTGAGTTGCCTCGGTACATCGCGTACTCGGCATCAAGACAAAGTAAAGAAGCCGTTATAGCCTATGGTAAATCAGAAATTCGGGTAAATAAAGGAAGCGTATTAAGTGGAGGGTGGGTAATACAAGACTTTAATGAATACAGCCTGACCGTGATGCGTAACAAAGAAAAAAGAATGATCCCTTTAACGATTGTTAGTGGAGATGATTTAGCATGGTAACGTTGAAAAGATCAGACCTTCCAGAATTTGATGAAGTGGTAACTGACCGGATCATAGGCGATGATGAAGCCAAAAAAACAGTGATCTGTGCACTCCGTAAAGATAAAAGTGTATTTTTTGTTGTGGCGAAAGAAGAAAACTTAACGCAAAGAGACATAATAAAATACACATCTTTAGCATCTGGCAAGGGCTGGCAGATAAACTCAGGTCGGCCTATTCATGCAGATCTATCACTCATAGCTCAGTTGAATGTTGCCAATAGAAAAACAGATGGCCAAAGTAATGATAATCAACCTGAGCCCTCAGAAGTAACGGCAATGTTCCACTACATTTGTAAAAATGCAGTGGAACAAAAGGCATCGGATATATTTATTGAGCACCGACCTGAAGCCGAAGGTGACAATCTAATAAAGATGCGGATTAACGGTTTAGTAGAAACCATACAATCTATCCCTTCATCAATGGCGGGGGCACTTGTTGCTGTGTCCTACAACGCAATAGCAGATGACAGTTCAAAAGTAGCTGACCATTCCTCATTTGTGAGAACAGCAATTCTTAACGCGGCAATTAACATCGAGACCGAAGATCTAACTGCTCGATTACGAGCTGTTTATATGCCAGCCTTTAAAAATGGTAGCGATCTTATTTTAAGGGTTTTACCAGAAGAATCATCTGGCAAGCCACCTTCACTAGAAGAGTTAGGTTACACAGGGAAACAATCTGAAATAATTAATAGAATGGCGGCTAAAACATCTGGCGTTTTAATTTTTTCAGGTATCGCTGGCAGTGGCAAGTCAACAACAATACGGTCTTTGCTGGACAGTTTGCAACGTCGGTACTCCGGTAAACGTATAGCAATGATTGAAGATCCAATCGAATATAAAAACGAGGGCATCAATCAAATTCCACTTGCTGACATCAGAACCAAAGACCGTGATACGAAACAAGCATGGGCTGAAGCCGTTAAAGGGTTAGTTCGTGCCAACGTAGATATTATGGCATTGGGTGAAGTGCGAGACGATGTAACCGCTGGTGAAATGGTTGACTATATTCTGACTGGACACCAAGTATTAACTACGCTTCACGCGCCTAGTGCTATCGGTAATGTACAACGACTAGAACGACTAGGTATAAGCAGGGATATTATTGCTGGTCCTGACTTTGTTTCTGGCTTCGTTTACCAGCGCTTACTTCCTAGATTATGCCAAGACTGTTCAACACCAATAAATTCAGAGAGCAATATAGGTAACTCTTTACATAATCGGTTATCAAAGATCCTCGATTTTAGTGAAGCCAAGCTTAGATTGCGCCATGAAGAAGGATGCGATCACTGTAGAAAGGGTTATACGGGGCGTGTTGTGGCGGCAGAAACTATGCTGTTAGACAACACTATGCGTGAATTTATAAAAGAAGGAAAAGACAGTAAAGCATTCAATCACTGGCGATCTCACGGCCTGAGAGGTGGGATTCTTGGTCACGGAACTACTGCACTAGAACATGCTCAACATCTTATGGAGAGAGGTATTGTATCGCCTATAGATGTAGAGGCTGCATTCGGATATATCGATATGCAAAACATTGAGTCTGATGACGTTATCGACCAAGCAGAGCTTCCTTAAATGAGCATATTGAGTGACCTAAAACTCCCTGAAATGGGGTTATCTGTTAGGCAACGCATGGTTTTATACCGTCAACTCAAGCGGATGCTTCGCATAGCGTCGCTCAAAGAATCAATACAAGAGCTAGCAAGACGAGCTAGAGAAACCAGAAGCGGGGCGAAGCGTGCAAAAGCATGTGACCTAATGTTGCATGGCATAGAGCGAAATATTTCTATCGGTGAGTCACTACTCACTATGGCGCCATCTTCTGAATGTACTATTTTGATGATAGGGGAGCGTAACGGTCGATTAACTGAGTCACTGGATTCATTGATCTACCTACTAGAAGCTCAAGCCGGCATAGTTGGTTCAATTGTTCGGGCGGCAATGTACCCGACAGTTTTATTTTTGGTAACAATAGGTATGTATGTAGGATTTGAGTCTTACATGTTGCCGATAATAGAAACTATCGTGTCTGCTGATAAGTTACCTGAATTAACCCTGTTTGTAGCTCAACTCGCTCGATTTATCTCAAACTACTGGTTCATATGGATTGCAGGGTTCTTTTTATCAGGATACGGACTGCTTTATTCCTTACCTGTCTGGACCTCTGAAAAGCGAGACGTACTAGATCAATATCCTTTCTATGGCACATACCGAGACCTACAAAGCGCTATTTTTATGATTTCCCTGTCGTCAATGCAAAAAGCAGGGGCATCACTAGATGAATCAATTAAACAAATAAGAACATTAAGTTCTCCTTGGATGAAAAAGCATTTAGATATGATGCTATGGAAGCTTCGTAAGGTAGATTCAGCTAGTGAAGCACTGGATGTAGGGCTTATTCCCCGCGACCTGATGGCTGATGTCAAGATTGCCACAAAAGCTGGTGATCTTGACATCGCTTTAGAAGAGCTTGGAAGAGAAGCAATTACAGATTTCAAGGGGAAAGTGAATTTACTAACGGACATTATTACTCCGTTAGGACTTTTATTGGTTGCCAACAATATCGTGTTGATAGGGCTGGCGTATTACGGGGCAATAATGTCTGCAAGCTAAATGGGAATTAACTTAATGAAAAACAAGAAAAGCATGATGAAAAGAATAAAACAACGCGGTTTCACTGCTATAGAGCTAATTATAGCCCTAGGCGTTATTGCTGTATTGGGTGGCGCTTTACTTAAATTTGGTGGCGGCCTTATGAGTTCAGGTAAAGCAAAAGTAAACAGTGACTTCATCGGGATGTTGGTATCCACAACGCGCCCATTAAAATCACCAGGAGTCGGCTATGCCAATCTAACCAGTACCGTAGTAGCTGGTTATATAGACGAAGGTTTTGTATCCGGTGGCACAATTATTAATTCCTATGGTTCAGCATTAGTTATTACACCCGTTAGCTTCGCTGGTGTCTCCAACAATGCGTTATCAATTGCTGACGGGTTATACCCATCACAAGACTGCAATAAAACGATCAGCTCTATTGGTGATTCGATGCTATCCGTTACTGTGAATGGAACATCCGTTAAAGCTTCTGGTTCACCATTAAACAAAGCAACACTTCAAACGGCATGCTCTTCTACCTCAAATAGTGTCGTTTGGACATACAACTAAGACAAGGAAGTATCGGTGTCTACATTATTAACTGACGTACTAATTGATCTAGTAGATCTCGAAAAATGCAGGTTCTCACCTGATAATACGGACTTAAGTGACCATGAAAAAAAGACGCTAGTAGAACACATAAAAGTCGAAATCCAACAATTACCCTCTGACACCATAGACTACAATTTATCGTGTCAGGGGTATGTGTTCAGAGGGCATAAACAGGAATCTATTACAGGCACGTATCACGCATTGAGACGTGTTTCTGAAACCATAATGTCATTAAACGAACTAAAGATGCCAGAATCTTTAGTTAAAACGCTGTCTGATAAGTGCTTGTGCTCGGGCGGTCTGATATTAGTATCAGGTATGACAGGATCAGGTAAATCCACCACTCTTGCATCGTTGCTTATAGAAAGGCTAAAGCTGTTTGGTGGGATGGCTATAACTATCGAGAATCCTGTGGAAGCCATGTTATCAGGTGAACATGGAAATGGTTTCTGTATTCAGACAGCTGTTTCATCTGAAGAGGAAACTCATGAGGCGTTAAGAGGGGCGTTACGGTGCTTTCCGTCTAAGCAACAGCAAGGAATATTGTTGATAGGCGAAATAAGGGATAGTTATACCGCTATCCATGCTCTAAATGCCGCGCTCTCCGGTCATCTTGTGATCGCTACGCTTCATGGCTCAGACATTATTGCGTCGTTACGAAGAATGATTTCTGTAGCATCTAGTGATAGCAGTGAGAACGAAGCTCTATCACTACTTTCTCAAACAATGCGTGTCACGATCCATCAACGCTATGAAAATGGCATTCATAAGTTCGCTATGTTGGCCAATAACAACTCCGCTTCAGCAATAGGACAGCATATAGCGTCTGGCTCGATGGAAAAACTATCAACAGCTATACAGCAACAAGCAAACAAAAGCATGTCGGGGCAGCTCTTATGGTCTCAATAAAGCTCAGTGTAAATAACGAAAATGGACGACAAATGAAAAAAACATCATTAACAGTAGCATCACTATTCATTATTTCGATCTGTTCAGCCGCTTACAGTCAGGAAGTATATGTGGTTAAAAGTGGTGATCAGTTATGGAATATCGCTTCGAAATACACACCTGAAGGAGCAACCGTGCATCAAGAAATAGTGGCCATATATGAAGCTAACCCTGGTGCATTTCAATACGCAAATATGAACTCACTACGGACTAATGTGGAAATAAAGATCCCAGAAAATGAGACTGTTTTAGCGGTATCTGAAAAAGATGCTACTGACACGCTATCTAAACATCACACAGAATGGAAGCAAGGGATAAGAGAAAACCAATCTGAAATGAATAAATCAAGCAATTCGACAGAGCCACTAGGTAAACAGCTTAAACAAATCAACACCGAAATAGCCTCTGTGAAAAATGAAATTCAGGCTGTACTGAATGATATTACAGTGAGCCTACATGTTCTTGAACAGAATATGTAGGGTTCTTGGAGCCACAACAGGGGTGTGTAATGAAAAATAGATCTCAAAGCCGTTACCGTCAAAAAGGCATGTTAATGTTCGAGCTGATCGTTGTACTAGCCGTCGCAGCTGTAGCTCTGGCCATGTACATGAAAAGGGAAAAGTTGGACATCGACCAGGTTAGATCAACAGCTGATGGACTGATGGTCGCTCAAGTCAATAATGCCATTCGTAAACGTATTGCTGATGAAGGCTCAAGCATGGTTGCCGGAACTTATACCGGCGTTAATTGGCTACATGCCACTTCATGCCCTAATGGGCTTGCTAGCAAGATATATTTACCCTGCCATGTCTCAGGCTCGTTCCATTTCGATTTGACGCCGAAAACGACGGTGACTAATACATCCGGTGACGTATCAGCCAGTACAAATTTTGGCATTATCAAGACGGGGACACAGGCAAGAATCGATCTGGCCAACATTGCGGCTCTTGCAGCCAACAATGAAAACATTCATGGCGAAACGCCCATCGCAGGAACATTTTACAGTTACCAAGTGAATGCTACAGGCGAGTTAATTGCTACATCATCCTACGACACAGGATTAGATCAGTGGCTACGAACAGATGGCACTAACTCAATGAAAGCAACCCTTGATTTAGGTAATAACCAAGTAAAAAATCTGGGTACCGCTGTCGTTGGTGCGGCCTGTACTGGTACCGGCCTTATAGCTCAACAGGGCGGGTCAATCTTAAGCTGTATAAGTGGCACATGGAAAAAACAAGGATCAGATTTTTGGCGTGATCCAGTAACGAACTTTGCCAGCTTGCCTGCAGGAGATCCAATTGGAACAACACGGCTTACCAATGATACCGGTCGAGCCTTTAGATGGAGCGGTAGCGCATGGACTGCATTGGCCGTAGATCAAAATGGAAACATGACCGTACCAGGGAAATTAACCGCTGGAGCTGCCAAGTTGACCTCTAATTTTGTCGAAGGTACGGGATGTACCACCAAAGATGTTGGAACAACAAGCACTGGCGAATTCATGTCTTGTGTGTCAGGGGTATGGAAAAAGGCAGGGGCAATGGTAACATGCAATGGTTCCCCTATCGCCGCTATGAGAAACTATCATTGGAATGGATCATATTACCAGTATCAATTGTGTACTGGTAATGGCACATGGAGGACGTATGCAGATAACTCTATATAGAAAAATATTAATAGCGAATTACTATATTAAAAAACATCAAACATCATAAAGACGCTCTAATGTTTGAGCTTAAAAAAGCCCATTAAAAAGTCAAGCCATTCTAATAAGGTGTTGACACCTTAGGTAGGTAAACCACAATAAACCTCAGTATATCAATGGATTATAGATGGCTGGGGGTTTTTTGGCTGAGAAGAAATCTTCTGATGGAAAAGAGTAGCCCTTCATACAGGGATGTTATTGATCTTATATGGGGCGACTTATTATTCTTAAAAATAAAAGACCATTATATTGCTCATTTATGCCTTATTGGTGTATATTAACTAATATATTGAACTTTAATGGCTCACTCATTTTGACAAAAACAGATAAACATTTCTTACCTTTGATGGGTGAGAACCTAAGGAAATTAAGAAAGAAGCGCTATCCTTCTGACGATCAGAAAACCTTTGCCTTTCGGATCGGGGTTAGCAAGGGCACATACGTCAAGATGGAAAAGGGCGATCTATCCGTTTCTATGGCGAGTTATATTGACGCAGCCAGGCTACTTAATGTGATTGATGGCTTTCAGGGTTTGTTTGCTCAAGACGTTGATTTGTTTAAGGAGTTAGGCATGTGAGTGAAAGCACTGTTAGAGGATTTAAGCTATGGCGAATTACGCCCTATAGTGACGTTATCCATGCTGGTGACATAGCGGTTAAAACAACGGCTTCTGGCGGTATAAGCTTGCTTAACTTTAGGTACACCCCTTCTTACTTGGAACGCTCCGATTCAATTTCATTAGATCCTGAGACTGTACCGCTTTCAGTAGAAAGTTTTACGTTTAATTTGCCTGGTAGTGGCTTGCCTGGCTTTATCAGTGATTGTCTGCCTGATAATTGGGGCAGCAAGCTCATTGCCAAATCACTCAAGAAGCGCTATGCGAGCACTATTGATATTATGTCCAGTATGGACAAGCTAATAGCTATCGGTGGGCTGATTATTACAAACAAGGACTCACCACCGCCAATACCATCAGGCGGTATATCGCTTGAAATGGTTGAGTCTATCTTGAAGGGTGAAGATGTTGACTTCTCAGACTTTGAACTTATTGCCAAACACTTACCTTTATTTGTGACTGGCGGGGGCTCACCTGGTGGTGCAAGACCAAAATTACTCATTAATGATGGTGGCGTTGAATGGCTGTATAAGTTTGGCTTGAAAAATGATCCTATCGATATAGCTGCCGCTGAGTGGGCAGCACTTGAGATCGCTCATCAGGCCGGATTAGATGTGGCTGAACATGAAATAACTACCTTAGCTGGACAGAAATGCTTAAGGGTAAAGCGGTTTGATGTAAGTCCTGAAGGTGGTCGATATTACACGTTGACGTTAAACAGTTTATTGAAAGACAAGGAAACCCAAGAAGATCCACATAGAGGTAGTTATGAGGATATCGCTCGCTGCTTGAAATATCACAGTGCCAAACCCGCTGACGACTGCTATCAATTACTGGGGCAGTTACTTATTAATAGTGAGCTGAATAATGTAGATGATCATCTACGAAATTTCTCAATGCTTCATGATGGTAGGGGATGGCGGCTGTCACCCGCTTATGACATTGTGCCAGATCCTTCGACAGGTAGTTATCATCAGCTAACGCTTGCTCAATCTGAAATACTACCTAAATTAAAACAGGCTGAAAAAGCAGCCAAAGCACTAGGCGTAAATGAAGCTGACGCGAAAATACTTGCTGGGAAGATACGTGTTGCACTTGAAAATTGGAATGACCTACTCATTGAAGCAGGCGCAAGTGAGCGCGATATCAAACTGTTAGGCAGAGGTGCTAATCATGAAGCAGTCTTTCGTCCACCATGTTAATTTCATAATATGACATCGGTGTTGATAATCATGATACGGCGTAGCGCTTCTCGAAAGTAGATTATTTCTGGTGAAAAAAGAGCCCCGACTCGCAATGAGTCAGGGCTCGGGTAATCAACACCTTAGTGTAATGGCTTGCTAAAAAGTGGGCTTTTTATTTTCATGATCACAGCCATTTTCTATCATTGAGCACCAGGTAAGTTTATTTGTCTCGCTATACTCATAGTGTGATTGTTACTACCTGCAACAGCACCATTAACCTGTTGCTCAATCTGTGCATGACGATTACTGGACATGGTTGAAAAGTCTCTTATATATTCACCAGTGCCGGCGACTGAAAGGAAACCGCCGATAGCACAGCAGATAAAAATTGATTTGATTAACATGGGTGTAGCCCTCGTAAAAAGTAATTAGAATTACGGGACAAGTAGAAAGGCGTTTAGTTTTGTGTCACGGGACGACTATCTACTGTCCCGTGAAGGGGCGACAAACGCTGAAGCGTAAACGTCGCAAACAAAAAAACCGCTACAATCTCATCAAATTTAGAGAGTTTGCTTTGCGGTTTTTTGTTATTACTTAATACCGTAGTATTAAATTATGAGTCCCTTGTGTAAAGGGAATGAGTAAAAGATACGCTTGAATAATATCTATGTCAACAACTGGCCTTTTAGCTTCTCCCACGAACTTTTGACATAGTGGCCATTGCGCCTTTGTCTACATTGATTTTTTTTGCATAGCGAACAGGCATAGCAGAGCTTTTCCAGTCACCAGCAAGCATTAATTCCGGCATAGTAGCACCGAACGTAACTAGTTCCTGAGCGGCACCAACACGGGTTGAATGGGCAGAAATAGTTGATGCCTTAAAACCACATAATCTTGCAATGACTTTGTATATTTTGGCCACTCGATCCTTGTGCATGGAATCTAAAACATCATTTGCTTTATTCACTGAACGAAAGAGAAGCCCTTCTTCAATGTGAGCCATTGTGATCCAGTTATGGATGAGTGTGACACTGGTGCTAGATAAATAACGATAACTACCCTCACCCTCCTGATCCGATTTATGAAATGGAACTAATACTTTTGCACTACCATCATCTTCGAATGTAATATGGTCTAAATCAATATTTACCAGCTCACTACAACGCATCATCGAATCGAAAGCAACTGATACCAATGCTTTATATAGCGTATGCCTTAAAGAATCAGTCAATGTTGATATTATCTCTTCCATCAAATCTAATCTAATCGGTGCAGCTTGACGTTGAGCTTTACTTCTAAATTTTCGTTTAATAGCTCTAAGTGCAATTCGCACACGACGCGTATCAGCAGGGTTCTTTAATTTTGCAGCATTCTCATAAGGGTCGGTAAGGTCCTGCATCACCTCATACGAAACGTCATGCATATATTTAATTGTGGCCAAGTTTCGTTCTACGGTCGCAACAGCTTTAATTTGCTCGTAAATTGGCTTGCCATCTTTTTTTAGCTTCACTTCACCAGTAATTTTATCAACCTTCTTTTGCTGAACTCTCTCCCACATAAAACGTTCGATATCTTCAGGTGTACTCGGAACAGGTCTTAAGCCATTTTTATCACACCATGTTTTGAAAACACGATAATCAGCTGCACGGGCACGATTGGTATTATCAGCAAACCCTTCTTTATATGCTAGAAGTCTTTCTTCGACTTTCTTTACCACATAATCGGGCAACATTCCATCAACAATCTTTAATGTCTGTTTTGGACTCGGTAAATTAATCATAAACACCTTTTTATCCCAAAAAATTCCTAAATAGCCCCTGCCACCATTATTAGGCTGATAATTACACTTATCAGCCTAATAATTTTTAGGGCCAGTGTATTTGATAATATCAATGGCCGTCAAAGTAATTCTTTAATTATTTTTCCAATTTAACCTAGTTAAACTTTGCGTCCATTATTTAGTCCACTAAACCCCATAATTTTATATCTATTAATAACGAACTTAATAATAGCCTCCAAGTAATCGACTTAAATTCAAAGTAACCCTTAAGTCGATAACCGGTACTTCATAAATAAATCGTAGTTTGTTACTCCTTATTATATAGGTGCATGTATTACATCATATCGATAATGACTATTAACGTTTACTCAGCTTGCGTGATTTGGCTTTCGTGTTACAACAGTAGTAGACAAATAATAAGTAAGGACAGACTATGCTTGATACATTCTTGGGATTCGGTGTTATCTTTGGTGCAGGATTTTGGGTTGGCCGTTATAAAGATATAGCGAAGTATGAAATTCATATTGGTGAACAAATTGTTAACCAAACCATTAAAGCTCACCTACCATCCAATCAGTATCACTTGTTACAAAACGTAACCTTACCAACTGCCGATACCATGACGACACAAATTGATCACGTCCTTGTCTGTTCATATGGTATTTTTGTTATTGAGACTAAACATTACGCAGGATTGGTTTTCGGCAGTATCGATAACGCTCAATGGCTACAAATAACGAAATGGGATAAACGTAAATTCCAGAACCCACTTCGTCAAAATTACAAACATAAAAAAGAGCTGGAATTATTGCTTCCAGAAATAGATCAGAAACATATCTACTCAGTGGTGGTCTTTTCAGGTGACGCTGAATTTAGAACCAAAATGCCTGAGAATGTAATTCACGCACGTCAAATGGCTTTATACATACGTAAGTTCAATAAAGAAAGATTGTCTAAAGATGACATGGTTACAGCTCTAGGCCGTATTCAATTAATGCGAATGGAAGAATCCAAAGAAACGGATCAAGCTCATGTGAAAGGTCTGAAAGCAAGGTTTAACCAATAATTAAATTGATTTTCTGATTCCATAAAAAAGGCAGATCATTAATGATCCGCCCTTTCTCGCCACCCTACCCTACCCTGCCCTACTCTTTTCAAATATTATTTAAGAATTTCTTTAAGCCTAACCAATTCTTCTTTTAATTTGTTCTTTTCAAGTAACGCCTGGATTGCAGCATCAAAAAGTGCGTTATCAGCCTTATTCAACTTGATCCCGATATCAATATATAGGTCATTCATGCCTCGTCGAACTTTGAATGCCTTTTGCTCGACATAAGGAGAACGTCTACCTCGACTCCTTGTTTTTCTAACCTCCCGACTCGTAAATCCTGATTCTTCAGCAGCCTGTTTTATTTTGGCATCGTCTCGATGTGTGGACTTAATACTGCTAACGCCAACTATGGATGAAATATCAAGTTCATCTTCGCTATCTACTATTTTTCCTCTCTCCGCCATCACCCTTCCCCTTTAGAGATTATTTGTTTCAGACGAATTTTGACCTCTTCTGTCAACTTGTGAACTTCTGCGATAGCCTTTTTGGTGCCCGCAATACCCACATCTTTAGGATCAAGATCGTGCAGTGTTGAACCAAACGATTTAACGGCTTTATACGGATCTCTTTCTATCAATACTGTGTCGAAAACTTCAATACCTGCATTTACAATCTCATTGTAGTAATGCTTGAAAGTACGAGATGTTATAGCCGCACTTTTCCGCGTAAACAGCGCAACCGATGGTATTTCACGCTGAAGGACCTTACCTTGTCTGCCTATCATCTTAAATGTCTTTACAGCCTCGACAGCATCATCATCTGATCCCTGACATAAAATAATGACTAAATCTGCACGGCTTATGGCACTGGCTACAGCCATGCTCGCCGTACCTTCCAAATCGACAATAACAAACGCTGACTCTTCAACTGCCGATTCAATATCATCAATAATCGTTTCTTCATTTGAACCTTTTTTTAATTTTATATTTTCAGGACAGCCATCCCTTGAAGCCCATCGCGCACTATGTTGATTAGGATCGGCATCAATTAGAGAAACATATATCCCTTTATCCTTACCTTGCCTAGCTAATTCGGAGGACAATAAGATAGCAAGTGTTGTTTTCCCAACCCCACCTTTACTGCTAGCGACTACTATTGTTGGCATAACCTGCTCCCTTCTCTCATTAAATAATAATAATAAATACTCATGTGGATATCTAATAGATATCTAATGGATATCCAATGGATATCTATTTAGCTAACCATCCTAATATCAGATAGCTATCTGATAGCTATTAACTGAGAGTGAGTCTATCAATACTTAAAGTAGGTGTAAAGAAATACTAGTTATCTAATTGATATCTAATTACTATCCATGGTTATCCGATAGCTATCGGATAGCAATAGTTAACTGATAGCTATCAGTTAACTTTTAGATATCTATTTAGATATTCTATAGATATCCACTTGATATCAGATAACCAACGGTTATCTATTTGTTATCAGGTAGCTATCTGATAACAAATAGATAACAATAAAGTAACGTAACAATCTGCTTTATAGTGACTTTCAAGTTATTTAAAACAAATAAACTTCTGCATTAAGCTCTAGATATAAGTCGCAATTAGGCCAGAAGTTAGAAAGTGTGTACACGCATAAGTAACAGTAACACTGTGTCGCCATAGAATTAATTTTATAAATATGTTGCATAATAATTACAGGGATGGTGAAATTGATTTAATAACCGTATATAAGCTTAATGCTTATGTAGGAATTCAAGGAAGGGAGACTACAGAGTGAGTAGTATATTTACGGACATGACCTATTGTTTATTCAATACGGTGTCCGAACTAGCTAGATCAAGTGATATGGAGAAGTTAATCGAGCTAGGAATTACGCTTGATCAAGCTAATAACATTGCCACGTTACGACCAATACAAATCGCGAGAATGAAAGCCTGCATAGATCTAAAAATAAATCATGAATTATTGATAGAAGCTTTGGATAGCGAGACCGAATCAAGTGATGATGAACTAGTGTTAAACATCAATACTGCGGCATTACTTTTGAATAGGTTGGGTTTAATATCTGCTAATAACGATGTCCCAATAGAAGTTAAAGAGCTCAACTTGCCAGCTAATGTTGTTTACCGGTTATCTATATCAAGCGCTGAAGATTTTAGGCGCGCGGCACGAACAGGTATAAAGTTTTTCTCGCTCACAGCTAACGAAGATAATCTAACTATAACGCTAGAGCATTTACTCGAAGAAATGCGACACGAAGACGTACTCGATCAACTTATCCTTGCTGATGCATCATTTAGCATGTTGAACGCTATCACAGGCATTAGAAAACGCTGGTTCACAGAGCAACGTAATCGACACAATATGCCCGTATCTGCTGGTGGACCACCAACCAAGCTAAGTTTTGAAGACGAGATAGTGGCTTACCAAGTCTGGACTAATAACGCAGGTCTACCCGTAGCGGAGCGTTGTCTAGAAGTTCATAAGTCACTTGGAGATATTGCTTTGCGTGACAGTTGGACATCAATTAAAAACTGGCTTATTTACGACGAAATGCCTCTTCGAGTGTCAGCATAATAGAACCGCACAAAATTCACCCTCAAATCAAGACAAAGATCAGTCACAGACCAGCAAAAAATAACCGCACATAATCCATATCCGGTTAACGCTTGCGAAGATATACCTCACATAAGATGATGTCCCCAAAAAAACATGGGGAAAAACATTGCGTACACTACTGCAACTCACTTTGATTTCGCTCTGCTTAACGGCATGTGTTCAAAATCAGCAAGTAATTGAAAAGCCAGCTCCTCTAGCTACACCAGAAGCAGATACTAACGAAGCGGCGTTTTACGTTAAATCCTACAAGCAAGATCCTCAAGATACTCGAATCCAGATAGGTCGGTATGCAACTGCCAGTATAGCTTCAACACACGAACAGGAAGACTTGCTTGACGTTGTGATACAGACAACTATTCCTAACGACGTCAAAACGATAGGTGAGGCTATTAGCTTCCTGCTTATGCGAAGCGGCTATGAACTTGCTGCTAGTTACAGGCAGGGTGATTACGTGGCACAACTTCTAGCCAAACCACTGCCGTATGCCCATCGAAAACTAGGTCCGATAAGGCTAAAAGATGCGTTACTCCTCTTGGTTGGTAAGGCCTATTGGATGAAAGCTGATCCCGTGCATAGATTGCTCGCGTTTGAAACTGTCAAAGAGTTTAAGTAATGGAACTCGATCCTAAAGAACCAAAAAACGTCGAGCCAATGCCTGAAAGCGGAATTGAAAGGTCAAATGACATCAATGACGATGAGCCTAAATTCAACGCGATAAAAGCCAGTCCAGTGCCACTAAAGGTCAAAATAATACTTGGTGCGGCAGTAATACTCGTAGCAGGATCAATGTACTTCACGCTTAAAAGCTCATTAACATCAGCGACACCAGAAGAGGTTGTTGTGGTGGAAGAGGGTGATGCCCCGTTCCTACCTCAAGAAATAGGCTCACCGGAGATTAAAATAGGTGAATCTGACAATGTTATAGATCTGTTTGAATCTAATACCATCGAGATAGCAGGAGATAGCGCTTCTAGCGATGCAGAAGAATCCTCGTCAACCAATGACATAATTATTCGCCCTCCAGAAGATGATGCCTTACCTAACGATCTCTCCAACACGCAGGAGCTAAATACCTCAATAGAAATTGACATCCTGTCATCCAAAATAAAAGAGATCGAGGAACGGGACACGAAACGAACGCATGCCGTTAAAACCAGCATTGAAATACAGGAACAAGTATTACAGCGACTTGCAACCCTAATGTCTAAGCTGGATGGTCTAAATCTAAAACTAAAAACAATCAGCAATCAGGCTGAACTCCCGATGAAGACAAGCTTTGTATCGCAACAAAAGAAAGTCACCACACGAGCACAGCCAAAACCAGCCAAATCACAGGCACCAACTAACGCGAAACTGGTTGGAACTGATCTATGGGGTGGAGATCGATTCGCCCAGATAGACTACAAGGGCACTATTCACCTGTTAGCGTTAGGCGAAACAATCGAAGATTGGAGAATTAGTGCTATCAGTGAAAACAGCGTCACTCTGCAAAACAACAATGGAGATAGCTATGAGCTTACCAAGTAAACGTATCATCCTGATAAGCGCACTAATGAGTGCTAGCTCAATGCTCTTTGCGGTCGAACTTCAGGCCGCAAACACGATTGATACAAATAAAACACAAAGCACCATCACATCAAGTAGTCAGTCGCATTTGGAATGGGGCATTAGTGAAGTCGAGTACTCCCGCTACCAAGAGCTGATGAAGGGGATGCGAGGCTCTTTAAGTCCTGACACGATTTCACCTATTGAGGTATTGGGTATTCATGCCAGAAATGATGCAGAACGAAAGAAATATGCAAGGATGTGGGCTGATGAAATGGAGAAGGATACACAGCGAGTCCTAGCGTTTAACAAGGCATACAATGATGCATGGGTAGCAAAGGGCAGTCCAGCACTAGTGGATATCAGTAAGCTCGATCTGGGCAATGCAGAACCCTTTCAAAATAAAGCGTCAACACCGTTAAATGGCGATGGAAACAATCTGTTGCTTGTCACAATGCTAGCCAATTGCGAACCCTGTGATGATCGGTTAGAAAAAGCGCTTACTGCATTGCAAGTTGATAGACAGGCAACATTAGATATCTATTTCATTGATTCCGAAAACGCTGCCAAAGGCGTAATACGTCAATGGGCGGCACAAAAAAGAATCGAAGTTGCTTTACTGAAAGACAAGCGAATAACTTTAAATCACGGACAGAATATTGCTGAAAAATTAAGCCTAAGCAATGATGACCTCCCCGCTGTTTTCAAAAAAAATGAAAAAGGAGGGGTGAAAAGGGTAGAATAAAAAATTAGGGATCTAAACAACAACGTAAAGAAGCGATGTCGAAAAAAGAGATCAGAATAGACCAGCACTCTATTGAGCAATATCTCAGTCGGGACTTTATGCGTGACCAAATTGACCTTCTCTGTAATTCAGACAAACAAGCATCATCAAGTAGAAAGGTAATCGAGTCACTTGGCTATTACAAATTTCCTTGGGGTCTGATATGTGAGCGACTTGTTGGCACTTATTTTGTTGTGTGGATCTTTAAGATAACTACCCCCGCCGACCATGATGACAATCATTATCGCTCACAAGTATATAAGCGACTGGAAGAGCTTTTTCCAGATTACTCTTCAGAACAAGCCATCTTTGCAGCAGGACTTTACGACAGCTGGTGCATCTATCCAGGCACCAGTAACGAAACGTTCGCAGTTGCAGCAACGCTACAAGTTGAACAAAAAGCAAGAGAATGGGTGGCTGAAAACATCCTATGTAACGCCATTTCAGACCTTCTGCCGCGCCGTATTAATCTGTAGTACGTCTTTAGTCTTTGCTTTACCAAGCACGGGTGTTGCGAAAGAAGTACCAAGGCTATTTAAACAAGTAGCGTACCAACAAAAAGTCCCCCCTGAATTACTGTATGCCATTGCGATACAAGAGAGCAGTGATCCGAAAAGAAAAAAAATCTGGCCGTGGACTATTAACGTCAAAGGCAAGGGTTTCTACTTTCCAGATAGGCAGACAGCTTATGACGCCGTAAAGCTGCTCCACCAAAACAACATAAAATCTGTCGATATAGGTTTAATGCAGACCAATTGGCGGTGGCAAAAACACCGTCTAAAATCTGTATGGAAAGCCTTTGAACCAGCCTATAACGTCAAGGTAGGCGCACAAATCTTGCGTGACTGCTACGTTGACAAGAAAAGCTGGTGGATTTGCACAGGGCTTTATCATTCACCAGGAAGGAAATCCATTCAAAAGCAACGTGCTGAAAACTACCGCAGGCTTGTTTACAGTCATCTAAAGGAAATAAAGTCATGACTAAAACTCTATTTATTGTGCTGATGGCAACACTAGTTAATGCTCAGGCAGAACCTACCGTTATTCATGATACTGGCAAGACTATATCTATTGACCGGTACTTTGAGCCACTTAATATGCCGGATGAAAAGCCATCACCAATGGCAAAGCCGCAGTATAAGGTCGTGACTACGCCAGAAATGACGGTAGGAAAGGTACGACAAAGACAACTAAACCTACCTCTATTGCCATCACCAATCTTTCTTGTTGGCACAGATCCAGTATCAAAGAAATGGTTATCCAATAACAAGGCCGCACTGATTAATATGGCGGCAGTTGGAATGATAATAAACACATCATCCGAGAAGGACACGCTAGAAATACTTAAGATGACATCCGGACTTACAGTGTCAACCGCTTCAGCATCTACACTTGCAAGACGATTTAAGCTACGCCATTACCCAGTATTAATTAGCAAAAAAGCAATACAGCAATGAAGCAAAAACATGCTGTAGAAGCGTTACTTAGACCGCGAGTGGAGGTGTGGTCAGCAACCGTATCTACCGCAGGCGCAGTAATGGCGGCGTATGCGCCTTGGTCATTAATGATGACACCGGAAGTTGCCTATGGTGTATCAGTGATGTTGACTTACAATGCTTATCGCAACTTTAGAGTTTATTTTAAGCTAAGAAAATACCAAAATGGCCTGAAGATTCAGCGTTTATTCATGATGTCTCCACGAGACATCCCTGTTAGCAACAACAGGTTATTTCTTGGGTTAGGATTTGAATGGACACAGCTTCAAACACAACGGCTCAAAGACACCAGAGAGCCTAACAATCGAAAGTATGTCAAACCTGGCGCCCTTTATGAACTAGCCAGAAAAAAAGAATTTACATGGGAACGCAGACCATTGCTAGGCCATATAGCAAAAGCACTTTCCAGTAACTCAGTATTTAATCCTGTTAGGCCGCTTCCACCGATTGGAGGCGATCCACAAACTCACGGTGTTGGAGGCGAAGAGTACCCGATTAGTATTCCGCTGTCTGACAGAAATGCTCACACATTAGTATTAGGCACTACGCGTGTCGGTAAAACCCGCCTTGCTGAGATATTGATCACACAGGACATACATCGCGGCGACGTTGTGATCGTGTTCGATCCAAAAGGTGACGCCGGACTCATGCGACGCATAATTGCTGAAGCTAGAGCATCAGGACGTCAAGACGATCTAGTAATTTTTAATCTAGGGTTTCCTGATATCTCTGCACGCTATAACGGGGTAGGTAACTTTAGTCGTGTCACAGAGGTTGCCACTCGAACAGCGAATCAATTGGATAGCGGCGGTAACTCAACTGTATTTAGAGAGTTTTTCTGGCGGTTTACAAATATCATTGCTCATGCTCTAGTCGCGCTCGGGAGAAGACCTGATTATCGTCAAATAGCAATGCACATCCAAAGCATAGACAGTCTATTAATTGAATATTACGAATCATGGCTGGCCAAAGTAGCTGAACCAGATTGGGAAAGGCATGTTAAGGAAATTGAGAAAGAATTAAAGCCTGCTCAACTAGACCAAAAGTTACGCGGCAAAAATAAACGGGCCATTGCACTAATATTTTATGTTCAAAATAGAAAGCTGTATGACACGGTAGCCGCTGGCCTGTTATCAACATTTGAATATGACAAAACCTATTTTGACAAGATCGTGGCTAGTGGGTTGCCATTGCTAGAAAAGTTGATTTCAGGACGTACAGCCGAACTATTATCACCGGCTTATGCAGATATAAATGATATGCGCCCCGTATTTTCATGGGGGCAGGTCATTAGACAAAAGAAAATTGTATATATAGGACTCGATGCCCTACAAGACACAACGATTGCCGGAACAGTGGGTAACACCATGTTTGCCGATTTAGTATCAGAGGCGGGTGCGGTTTATAAGCATGGTACTGAGCACGGCTATCACGAACAGGTTGCCACGCCCGGTAGTAATATCGCGGTTAACATTCATGCCGATGAGGTTAATGAGCTTATGGGTGATGAGTTTGTACCTATGTTAAACAAGGCTGGTGGCGCAGGTTATCAAGTAACAGCCTACACACAGACTCTCTCCGATATAGCCGTTAAGCTTGGCGATCAGGCTAAAGCAGGGCAAGCAATCGGTAACTTTGGAACCGTCATTACCTTTAGGGTACGAGAGTTGGCCACAGCTGAACTTATTACTACTCAACTACCAACCGTAGAGGTGGCAACTGCAACAGAAGTTTCTGGAGCAACAGATTCAGTAGATCTCGATTCCGAAGTGGATTTCACCTCTAATGCACAAGACAGGGTGACTTGGACCGAAGCTGATCTTCTTCATCCTTCCACAATTATGTCCTTACCAAAAGGGCAGGCATTTATGCTGTCTGAAGGCAGTAAGCTCACAAAGATCCGCGTCCCACTCGCAGATTCAAGTAACGATGAATATATGTCTGCCGATTTTGCTCAAATGGCAAGCGACATGGAGTCATCGTATCAAACCAGCGAATCATGGTGGGTGGAATAATGGCTGAAGCAAGGAACAATAGTCAGCAAAGCAAACCAGGAATACTAGCAAGGTGGTTTTCACGGCTTGCCACTATGATTACTTGGCTATTCTTCGGGATTCTCATGTCTATCGCTTCAGAATGGATAGGTATGAATATCTCATGGCCGGAACAGGGGATAAACCATAGTAAAGATATGCTTGAAAAGGAGATAGGGTATGTCAATAAAGATTTTAGAAATAGCCTTCTTATCTCAAACCCAGTTGTGTTCACCAAGCAAGCTGCAAGCTCTACTTATAAATGGGTGTTTGTTAAAACTGGTATAGAAAACTTTATTCTTAAATCAAGAAAAAAAAGACGGGTTGATAGTGCATTAACTAGTATTGAAAAATACGTGATATCGGCAATGTATATAACTCAAGTTATAGCGGTACGAATTACCATAATGATCCTTGCCCTGCCTGCCTTCTTCATCTTTGCCGCCGTAGCTAGCGTTGAAGGGCTTGTTCAACGAGATATCCGACGATGGGAGTTAGGACGCGAACACTCCGGTTTATATCACTATGCCAAGCGATCTGTACCTTTCTTTTTTGTCGCACCCTGGGTGATTTACCTTGCAATCCCATATTCGGTTCACCCCAACATGGTCGTACTACCATTCGCCTTATTCTTTGGTATAGGTGTGTTTATGACGACATATTTGTTCAAAAAGTATATCTAAAAATAACCGCACGGATTCCATATCCGGTTAAGCGTTGCGAAGTAGGGGCGGGGTTATGCAAGATACCCCTCAACAGCAATCATATACGCGGTGGATAATGAAAAAACTAACATCCGTTGCGGTCATTATCTTGACCGCAACACTCTCCCTACCAACTATGGCGGCAAACTTCTCAGAGCGGGAAAGCCTTGCAAAGTTAATGCACGAATTAGATGCACTTCATCTACTAATTGATGAAGCAGAAGGCCGTAGCGATCCAAATGCCAGAGTAAAAATGCAATACAGTCTATTGCGAAGTGATCTCGCCAAGTTTCGTTTTGGCGTCAAAGAGTATCTTGATAGCCCAACTATTGAACCACGAAAATACGCCCCGTTATCTGGCGATTACGTTCAATAACGATGGCTAGGATATCGTCTGAACAAGCATTTGAAAACGCCGTTGGATTCTCAATGTCCACCTTCTCTGGGTTAATAATAATGATTGTTAGCGCCAGTATTTTCTTATGGTCCGCATGGATTGCCCTCTCAGTTTATAAAGACTGGATATCCAATAGTGGCGCGACACCGATGGACGTCGCATGGTCAATCCTGAGAGCCGTTTTTGTCTTGTGTCTCGTATTATTTATTACTTACTAAAAGAAGGGAAAGCATGAAAATCACAACCACAATAACTAAAGTCACCGCGTTATATTTAATTCTAACTCAGAACGCCTACGCCTTATTTGACAAGGCCGCAGCAACACCGAAAGGGCTATCAAATAATGCGAGCATCATAGAGGTTATTAAAGCCTTTTTTGTCGAGGCATTCACCGTCGGTGCAATTATATTGGGTGCGGCAGGCTCAGCTTGGTTAGCTTGGATTGCAATATCTGAAGTTAATGAGGCTCGAAATGGCAGAAAAGAATGGGGCGGCGTCATCGTCACCATCGTATCTGGTGCAGGTATCTACGCGCTCGTTGCATATCTACTAGCTACAGCAATGGGTTATACAAAATAGTGTCAGAAGATATCCTAGCTGACCGTCTAAATAGCGAGCCCCCCGTATTAGGTGGGCTAACTAATTCAGATCTCAATATGGTCGCCTCATACGGCAGTCTGTTTTGGGGATTGATCTGTGTCCCTATTGCCGCAATCCTTGGTAAGGCGATGTTAGGCGTTGCTGTGGCAGTCGTTTTATTGCTAATAACATTTGTTGTTTGCAGCAAACTTTTTCAGCAAATGAAACGGGGTCGGCCAGACAGCTATCTAGCTCATAAGATGGCATTGAGAAAAAAAATAAACACAAACAATAACGATTACCTGAAGTATTCGGGTGATTGGAGTTTAGGAAGAGTAGAAGATGACAGGTAGATACAGGGGTGACATTGATAATCTGCGTTCTCACATACTGACATTACGAGTTATTCTTGGATTGCTCGTAATATTTATTATGGGGCTTTGGTATGCAAATGAAGAACTAAAAAAAGTACAGCGCGTACATCTTCCTGCTGATATCTCTATCGGCTCAACGATACAGCTCAATGAGGTTACTAAACCGACTGTATACGGCTTTGCTTACAACACTTTTCAATATCTTAATACATGGCTAAAAAATGGTAGTAATGACTACCCAGAGCGTGTGAATCAGCTAACCGCATATCTAACGCCGACTTATAAAGAGTGGCTTATTAATGATATTGATACACGACTTCGTAAAGGTGAGCTACAAGGACGCACTCGAAAAATAACCTTAATCAATGGAGAGGTGTTTGACAATGACCGTATTGAAAAAATAAGTGCAGGTCGTTTTGTTGTTTGGCTGGATTTCAAGATAGACGAATATCAATCAGGTATAGCCGTCAAATCAACCATGATTCGCTACCCGATTAAAGTGGTAAGTGCAAACATTAGCATTGAAGATAATTCGTGGGGATTACAGCTAGATGGTTATGAAGGTAATCCTTCGACAATCACAAAAGAGAGTGAGAAATAATGATAAATCGCCTTCTTTTGTTATCTATATTCACTGTAGCAAGCTTGTATAGCGTTTCGGTAATGGCTGAAGAAAAGGCCGTTTGGGACAAAACACCCATCAATATAACGCTAAAGCCTAACACGGAGCGTGTGATAACTTTTCCATTTGACCGTGCAAAAGCTGGCATACCTGCAGGAATAAAAGACAAGCTAGCCACTTTATCTAATAACGGAATCATCTATTGGCATGCTTCAGAAGAGTTTACCAGTCAGCAAGTTTTGGTAAAGGATAAAGATACACAGCAAATCATCATTATAAATCTCTCTTCTAACGATGAGAGTGGTTCAGATGAACCTATAACGATATTACGTGGTGAGGCCGGTACTCCAAGCGACGCTAAAAACACTGCGTCTAGTACCGGAGTAGATTCCACTCCAATAAGGTATGGCTACGACGCTTTAACAAGAGTGGTGGCAAAGCATATTTATGCGCCCTCACGATTAATCGAGCTTCCACCTAATATGCACCGCGTACATGTCAAACCAGGTAGCAATAGCTTTTTGATACGTCTGCACAACATTAAGGCAGAACCCGTTATTTCATTTAGCAACAATGGCCTGTATGTAACTGCAGTGAACCTAGTTAACAACGAGCCTGAAAAAATAACTCTCGATCCTCGTGATCTGCGTGGTCGCTGGTTGACTGCAACATTTCAGCATGTCGTTCTTGGCGCGTCAGGAATGCCTACAGACACGACCACGCTTTATCTTGTATCAAAACGACCATTCTGGGATTCAATGTAATGGCCACGAATAAAATAACTAACAACGTCATACCCATCATCGTTGGGGTAGTCGTAATCATCGTCGTAGCCTTGTTTGCAAAAGATAAAAACGACGGGAATGTAGAGGCAATGCCGTCTCAAGAACAGCAATCAGTACCCGACGGCGACAGCACCGCAGACACTCTTCGGACGTTAACCGCAAAGCTAACAGACGTTAGCAAAAGGAACGAAGAGTTATCTAGATCTCTTGAAACGATCAAAGAGGAAAAAGTGCAGCCGTCACCAGAAATGGATGAAGTAACACTTAATGAAAAACTGGCAGCAATGGTAGAAAGACAAGTAAACGCCTTTACCGAAAGACCTCCACAAGTGGAAGAGTTTGATTATGATTTAACTTTAGGCGGTGAGGTTCAGGATAAAAATGAACTGGTATGGATCGAGCCAATAGATGAAGTGGTGGTTATGGATGAAAACGGGCAACCCACAACGGTCAGCCCAAATTCATTGAGTAACTTTAGTCCATCTGGTTTGCTTGGCGATAGTGGATTAATGGATACGACTGCAGGAAAAACTCTAAGCGGGGGCCTTCTACCTAATAATGATGAAGACGCCGAAAATGTGCCTATTTACACCATCCCTAAAAACTCAACATTAATTGGCTCGACCAGTATGAGTGCATTGATTGGTCGCGTACCAAATAATGGCAATATAGAAGACCCATACCCAGTAAAAATAATTACCGGCAAAGATAACCTCACTGCAAATGGACTGGAGCTACCAGAGGTCAGTCACATGATCTTTACTGGAACAGCAGTGGGGGACTGGACCTTATCCTGTGTGAGAGTCGATCTTACATCGGTCACTTATGTCTTTGAAGATGGCACCATCCGAACACTAACGGCCGGTGACTCAAACGTAGATGGTAGCAATCGCCTTGCGTGGTTATCTGACACGCGAGGCATCCCCTGCGTTAGTGGGAAACGGATCTCCAATGCCACAGCAAGCCTAGTAGCTAAGATATTTGCCAAAGGCGTTGAGGCAGCAGCGGGGGCTATTGCCAACGCTGAAGAAACAAGCGTCACATCTGCTCAAGGCGACACAACCACCAGCGTTACTGGTGATGTGTTAACGAATACAAAATTCAAAGGATTAGCAGGTGGTGCCAAAGAAATAAGTAACTGGCTAAATGAACGCGAAGGCCAAAACTTTGATGTGATCTACGTTGATACCGGCGTAAAGGTCAATATCAATATAGATGCCGAACTCCCAATAGATTACGCACCAAACGGTAGGAAATTACGACATGACAACATTACAGCGAACCGCTTTTCTAACCATCTTGATTAGTCTTTTGTCTGGTTGTACAACCACATCAAAAGAAAGCCTACTGCCTAGTACTGGTCCAACAATGGAAGAAGTATATCGAGGTCATGTTGGTGACATCAACGAGCCTGAAGAGGTGGTAACCACATACAGCCGAGACAAGCCAACTCGACCACTTACTAATCGGGATGAAGGTCTCACTGGTTATACCCGTGATGCCAACAACGAAATTCAATCCATATTTCCACAGTTAAACAACCCAACATTAGTTATGTATGTTTTCCCTCATTTATCGACGGAATCCAGACTTCCTGTGCCGGGCTATGCAACCAGTTTTACCATGTACGAAAAAGCCGAATACGCATTACCAGGGGAAATGTAAATGCTGGACACTCTTTTTGGAAAAAAAACAGATCGTAATGGCAGTCCTTCTTTAACGTTAAATGATGTTAAAAAGGATTACCAAGAAAACCCTTCATTCACTAATTTATTGCCGTGGCGAGAATACGATGGCGATAACTATGTGTTTCTATTAGAAGATGGAAAAGGAATAGGGTCACTCTTTGAGATCGAACAGATAGGGGTAGAAGCGAAATCTGAAGACTATCTCAACGAAATCCAAGAGAAACTTCAATCAGTACTCACTCAAGCGATTCCAGAAGATCATGTCGCGCCTTGGACACTGCAATTCTTTGTACAAGATGAATTAAGCGTTAGAACATTGAGCGACAAAATTAGGGATTACTGCAACCCAAGAGCTAAAGGTACTGAATATACGGAAAGCTTTATTGAAACAATGGAAGATCACCTTAAGCAAGTGGGACAGCCAAATGGTATTTTCACTGATGATGTAGTGACGGGTCAGTCGTGGCAGGGCAATAACCGCCGAGTACGAATGTGTTTATATCGCTATTTTCCACAATCCAGAAAATCAGATTACGAAAAAGAAGTACGTGAGCTTATAAAGGTAAGACGAAACCTTAGATCGCTATTAATCGGTATTGGAGTAAAACCACGAATCGCTGGTGGTAAGGAGCTATATGAATGGATGCTTCGGTGGTTAAACCCAAACCCTATTTTAACTAAAGGTGATACCGAAGCACTGCTAAAAGCGGCACCATATCCAGGCGATAAAGACTTAGCATATGGCTATGACCTATCAGAACAAATGATGCTGTCACGTCCGAGCTCAGATGCAGAAAAAGGTATTTGGTATTTTGATGGAATTCCTCATACCGCCGTCAGCGTGCAGGCTTTACGACAAGTACCGAAAAACGGGGTGTTCACAGCAGAAAAAACGTATGGTGAAAATATCTTTGCCATGTTTGATCGGATGCCTGAAGGCACTATCATGTCCATGTCTATTGAAATTAGACCGCGTGATGTTGTTGAAACACATATAGGGAAAATACTACGCTCGTCAGTTGGTGATAATGCTGAAGCAGAACAAGCAAATAAAGAAGCTAAACAAGCATTAACTGCTATCGCGCAAAAAAACAATCTCTACCCTGTCTACATTAGCTTTCTAACCAAAGCTAAAGATGAAAATGCACTGGAAGATGCAGTGTCAAATATTCAGGCGTTACTAATAAGCAATAGTCTTCAGCCTATTGCTGAAGATCAAGACTTGCTCAAACAAGATATGTATATCCGCAGTATGCCAATGAAGTTTGACTGTTTAATGATGTCAAAAAAACAGCGGCGTTCAAGACTTATTTTTTCAAAACAGATCGCATCACTTCTACCTGTTTATGGTCGTTCTAAAGGCACTGGAAATCCATGTCTAATGTACTGGAACAGGGGAGGGGAACCATTACTTGTTGATCCATTCAACAGTAAAGATCGCTCTAAGAATGCTCACGCACTAATTATAGGGCCGACGGGGGCTGGTAAATCTGCTTCATGTGTTGATGCTTTAATGAAGATCATGGCTATACATCGTCCACGTCTATTCATTATCGATGCTGGTAATTCATTTGGACTTTTAGGTAATTACTTTGCCAGCAAAGGTCTAACTGTAAACCAGATGGAAATTAAATCAAAAGGCAATCCTTCACTACCTCCATTTTCCAATGCAATGAAGGTTCTGGAAATGTCCAAGGAAGACCTTGAGCATGTGGAAGAAAATAATGATGATGTAATTGATGAGGAAGATGAAGCACGGGACTTTTTAGGTGAAATGGAACTTGCCGCTCGCGTCATGGTAACTGGCGGTGAAAAGGGAGAAAGCGACCGATTACGCCGAGCTGATCGGATGTTGATCCGACGTGCCATCTTTGGGGCAGCAGAAGCCGCACAGAAAGAGGGCAGAGATCAAGTCATAACAATAGATGTTGTGAATGCGCTTCGTAATATGCCTGACCTCGATCCACCAAGAAAAGCAACAGCAAGCACAATGGCTGATGCTATGGAGCTTTTTTGTGATGGCTTAGCTGGTGATTTATTTAATCGTAAGGGTACTGACTGGAAAGATTGTGACGTAACTATCTTTGATGTGGGTCTACTTGCGAGGGAAGGAAACGAAGACAAGCTAACAGTCGGATATATGGGTTTAATGAATCATATTCATGGTTTAGTAGAGCGAGTTCAATACGAAGGTCGCCCTACGCTTATGCTTACCGATGAAGGCCATATCATAACTAAAAATCCCATCCTAGCTCCTTACGTCATCAAGGTAGTGAAGATGTGGCGTAAGTTGGGCGCATGGTACTGGATAGCCACGCAAGGGCTAGGTGACTTTCCTGACGACAGCAAAAACATGCTTTCGATGCTCGAATGGTGGATCTGCCTTGTAATGCCTCGCGATGAAATCGAGGAGGTGGCACGGTTTAAAAACTTAACTGAGGCACAAAAAGACAAGTTGCTGGCTGCAAGAAAATCAGCTCGTAAATACACTGAAGGCGTAATCCTGACTGACAACCTAGATCCTTTATTCAGAAACGTACCGCCTGCAATCGCACTTGCTTTGGCCATGACAGAGCAAGAAGAAAAAGCGGAACGAAAAGTAATCATGAATGAAAACAGGTGTAGTGAACTTGAGGCGGCCGAAATAGTGGCACAACGAATCAAGGATATACGACGCAAACATATTGATGCAGAGGATGAAATGTATGTTTAAAAGAACAGCATTTATAGGACTCACACTTCTTTGTATATCATCTACCGTCACCGCAGGTAGTTTGCTTGTTGAGGTTTTTCACGGTGCCGAACAGCGTGTAATAAACATTAAAGATGCACAGCGAGTAGCTACTGTTGCAGTTTATGATTTGAGTGAGCCGGAACAAATCGAAGATCGAATTAGTGCACATCTTTCTAATGATCCGCTATTGGCACAGCGCCAAGCTAAAAGAATATTAGAAGCTAACGGTCAAAACATTATGCGTGCGTTTGCAGCCGCTTACCAAGGCACTCTAAAAGCCAAAGAGTACCAACTTACTAAACTGCCTGCCATCGTATTTAATCATGGACAATCCGTGGTGTATGGCGAATTAAATCTCGCTAAAGCTATCTATCGCTACAGAGAATCACTGGCAAGGAGCAAAAAGTGAATTCTATCTTAGTCGGTCTTTTATCGATCACTATATTGTCATACAGTGCTATTAGTGCTGGCGAAACAAAGACTATCAGCACTGCAAGTATTATATCGGCCGCAGCAAGTGCCTCCTGCATTGATTATCAAATAGTTGGCGTATGTTTCTGGCTAGACTGTGGTGGCAAATGCAAGATAAAAGTATCACCGAAGGTCGCACACTTTAATCCAGACCTAGTTGTGAGCGCTCAAAACGGCGTAGGCAATAACCCGTGGACAGAAGCGAATTCAATAGTAGGAACCGCATCTAAAAGTGCAGTCAATGCCATCATGTCATCCCTCGGCGGTATTGGTGGTGATGTCGAGGCCGGAGGAAATAGAGGTGGCACCGATAAAAACCATCAAGCCTTAAAATTCAAGTCAGCTGATGCGATTGGCCATCCAGCCGCAACAATAACTATCCCGTATCGTTGCAAATCACAATCAAGTTCATTCTACCCTTACTTTATCTCTGGTGTAGACACGCTTGCATGGCGGCTAGGCGTGCCGGAAATGGTCTATCCCCAAGCTTTAATGCCAGGCGTGAGAGAAGTTGGAAACTTCCCATCAAACACATGGGGAAGTGTGTACCCAAGAAGCGGCTTCATCAATCAATCATCTGATCCAAAAGCAGCCGCAGTCATTGCTCAACGTGTTGCAGATATTGTCACCCGAGGCGGTCAGCCTCATGTTTATAGCGCCCTTAAAGGTGGGGATGGCATACAAGATGGAATGAAGGTATGGCCTCCTGCCGGACTAAAAGAAAACGACGAGAAAACCGGAAAATGGCAAATGCTGGCCCCCTTACCTTCTTCGAGTTGCGAAGTTTTTGGCACTAACGATCTGGTTAGCGCGTCAGGATGGGGTGGTGGAAAACTAGCTACAACAGGTAATTATGCTTGGACATTATGGCGACCGTACAAGTGTTGCAAAAAAGAAGGCCAATTATTCCTCTATTCAATCGACTTTAAATCATACCCATAGGGATTTGTCATGAAAAAAACAGTTTTAACTTTTTTAATCATTTCTGTATTACCGTTAACGGGTAAGGCACTTGTAATACCTGAAGATGATGGTAGCTGGTACTACGGACTTGGTGGCGAAAGAGCAGTAAGCCAGCCAGCCTCTTATGATACTAATAGTATTGTTCTGGGTGGAGAGGTTACTAGTGGTTCTGGCTTTAGTTGTGGGGCGTTTAACCCCACTTTAGGGGTGTCCAATACACTTAATCAAGTTAAGAGCGGAACGGAAGCTATCGGGCAACAGCTTGTGTCTGCGGCTACTGGAGCGATTGCATCGCTTCCTATGCTGATGCTACAAAGAGCAAATCCAGGTCTGTACGACATGCTAATGAATGCAACAGCGGCGGCTAAACAATCTGTCCAGCTATCTACAAAAACCTGTGAAGCAGCCTTACAGCAAGTTGGTGATGGTAAAAGCCCGTATTACGATTGGGTACAGGTATCGCGCTCAAGAGACTGGAAAAAAGAAATCGGTGATAGTGGCTATCAAAGTGCATCAAGCGATGTTAGCGCGGCAAAATCTAACGTTCAAAGAGCAAATGGCGATAACGGTTTTGACTGGATCGGCGGTCAATCAGCTGGTGGCCGAGGAATGCCTCCTGCTCTGGTACCAACAGATATTGTAAAAGCTGGCTACAATCAAACACTAAACAGAAATGCACTATCCGACGCTGAAGCATTAAATAAGGATAGTCGCCTGACGCAAATCTGGGGCTCTCCAGATGAAGCAAAAGAATGGTCTAGATCTGTAATGGGTGAACTGGTCGTAAGAACTTACGAAGGTCATGCGGTGCAAACAGTACCAGGTCGGGGACTGACGTTTGAAGTAGGAAAAGAAGAAAAAGAAATCAGTGCAAAACTGTCCAAGCTAGTGTCAGGTCAAACGGAAGTTAACGGCACAACCCTTAATGATATTTCAACGCCCAGCCTGGTGATTACGCCAGGAATAATTAGAGGTCTGAAAAGTTTATCGCCAACTGAGAAAAGCATTATTATGGGCCGCCTTTCTCAAGAAATTGCAGTAGCCCGCGTAATAGAAAAAGCATTGCTTATCATTAGACTGCTGATGGCTGGATTACAAGAGCCTAATGTTAACGCTTCTGGCGTTGCGTACTCGCAAACCAAAGAAGAGGTGGAGAAGCTAAACAATGATATTGAGGCAGTGCTATTTGAACTTGATGTTAATAAGAAGCTAGCCGCAGTAACAGGTCAAGCCGTTAAGGATTTAGAAAGACATCATCGTAATGTTGGGCTATCAACAGGTATAACTCCATCCACTTCAGCTATCAAACCTGAGAATGGCGGCATTATGAAGAATGCGAACTAAGCCTTATGAAACTTACCGGTCGTCGCTATCTCAAGATGAGTATTTTAGCCTTAGTTATTATTGCCATCTTAGTCTCGGTTTTTTACTTTGCCACAACCTCATACAAGGATGTGGAACTTATTGCCGGCGCAACTAGTGGCTTTGTCGATACGCTACGCTGGTTTAGGTGGGGAATAATAATTCTACTAACAGCTCTCTGGCCACAAATAACGGCCGTTATTGTGGCGTATAAGCACCTTGAACCTGAACAAGTCCAAAAGCTCGCTGCATTACGGTGGCGTGTACCTGTTTATTTAGTGATATTCGAGCTACTCGTTATTGAGTCGCTACCATCAAAGATTCTAGGACTGTAAACGATGCCAACAGGTAGCTTTATTGAAATGTTTCTAACCACCTTCGGGTGGTATCTTTACGATATTGTTTGGGATGTGATTTCAAGTACAGGGTTAGCATATCTGCCAATTATCGCCGTCATTATTGATAATGTAGTGAAGCCTATGGAGTCACAAGAATCAAAAAGTGCGGCGGCGGTATCTTTAAGACGTTTAGAGATAGACGTGTTACGCATCATCGCAATGATGGTTATTGCAGTTACTCCGTACATGACGCTGACCTTTGCATCTACCACCTATACCAATTACTCAGATTCGTGCGACGTAAGTACAAAAAAAACGGCCGGTTCAAGCGGGACCACCTATGACGACGTGTTCAGCCCTTTACTTTTAGATGGAAAAGCCACGAAAGTACCTGTCTGGTTTTATTTGGTCATGACGGTGAGCGGGGGTGTTAATGATGCGGTAATTTCGTCACTGCCTTGTGACAACCTAAATGTCCGAGAAGTACAGTCAGAAATTAATTCGGCACAAATAGAAGATCCTATGCTTCGCAGAGAGGTACAGCGTTTTGTAACAGAATGTTACCAGCCAGCTAGAAGCGAATTCTTTAACGACCAAACTAAATTACCATCCGAATATCCAAACGATGATATTGCTTGGATTGGCTCCACTTATTTCCTAAAGCAATTCTATCCTCAAATCTGTGCAAGAGCCCCCGTCCCCAATTTCCCATTGGACAGAACAAGAGCCTGCGATAAGCAATATCTAATGGAAGACGGTTCCCAAGTAGCGCTAGCTGACGGTTATCCTGATTGCTCACTAAGATGGGTAAGCCCTGACAATGGTATTAGAGCTAGATTGTTAAAGGAAATAGATCCAGGGAAGTTTACGTGGCTTAAGTCGATAGGATCAGGCCAGACTAGAGACGACTATGCAATTAGACGGCTAATGATGAATGAGGCTGACAATGTGATGTCAGGCTTAGAACTCAGTGCAAACACAAAACAATGGGGCTCTGCTTCGGATACGGCGAGCCTGCTTCCAACTGATTCTTCAATCATGGCAAAAGCAGACGCTATTGTAGGCGTTGCAGCGACAGCGGTAGGCTGGATTGGTGGGGTAGCGGTTGATCTCCTTATTCAGCCCGTACTTGAAATGACAATTAAAATGGCGCCATACATTCAAGCAACGATGCTAATGAGTATCTACTTCTTGCTTCCTTGGATATTACTGGTCGGTAACTACGAGTGGTCAACGATTAAAACAGCCACTGTAACCATCTTTGCTATTAAGTTTTGGACATCAATATGGGCTGTGGTTAGCTTGCTAGATAACAAACTACTGGCGGCATTGTCTAGCAATCGTGGCGGTGTAAATGGTTGGACCGATTTCATTAATGCACAAATGGGTTTTACCAGAATAATTGTTGATTTAATCATTCTGTCGCTTTATATCGGCTTGCCTATGTTCTTTTTATCGATGTTGGCATGGGGTGGCGAGAGAAGCGCATCGGCAGCAAGTGAGAGCTCTAAGGGTATGAGCTCAGGAGCTAAAGATGCTGGCGATGCTGGAGTGTCTGTCGGAAAGAAAGCGGTAGGTAAATAATGATCGAGGCTTTGCAAAACTTGCTATGCTAAGCTTCAAATTATTAATCCAAATTACCGTATTTATCTTCGCCCTTCCACCAATTCTTTTCAAAATCAAAGGAATCTTTTTCTTTGCTTACATTTTGTTTGGAATCTGTTAACGCATCAGACCAGTTGATTGCTCTTAATAGATTAATAATGGCTTTAGCTACAAATACAATGACTGTAGCTAGAACCGTAAGTATAACTATAAACCAGCCCCAACCTTTTTGTGCATGTTCATTTTCGAATAGTTTAGTCACCCGATCGCGTGATTGACGGTGGAATAGTGCTGCAATGATAGCCAGTAAACCCAAAACTACCGTAGCTAACCCAATAAGGACAAAGGCGAGTCCCACATAAAACGGCATCGAAAACGCAGTGAAGTATTCAAGAATGAATAGTGGCAATGAAATAAGCGCCACCCACGGCATTTTTTTAACAATACCGCGTAATTTAGCAGGGTAGCTGAATTGGTCGCTCTTAGCTGTTAGCCAGCTATATGTACCGCTAACTACAGATGAAAGCACTATAACTACTGTGTATGAGATTAAATCTTCTAAATTAGTCATCTTGATTATCCTTTGTTTTCTAGTTGCCTTTACATCGATTGAGGTAACTAGAAAACAACGATAATAATTATCACTGTTTAGTACCTACCCAATATCTCGGCAGTCCGTTTTCTTTAATTTATAGTTACAGTTAAGCACACAAACGACTTTACGCAAATCCATTTTAGAACGGGGCTTGTATTACGTTTAATGGTAAGTGTATCATCTAGTTATTGAATTCTTCGTTCTCATCATTTTGATGTTTGCGTCAGAAGTGCTTGCAACCACTTATTGTTGCACTCAACAACACCTGTTCACTGACCAGGCGTTAAACAAAAAGTAAATGTCCACGGATGTTTGCATATTATCCACCCTTCGGGAGCATACTCCCGCTAGGGGATGCTCCCTTTTTAATTTTATTTTGGAGAGACATCATGGATTTATTGGTCAATATTTTGGTAGGCGGCTTGTTTTACACGGTACTTTGGGATTTATCTGTTTTTCACAAAATGAAAAATTCAAAGACAGAAGATGAAGCTCAATATCAACCCATTATAGGGCGGTTATTGTATTTCACCAGTCGTGGCCACCTATCCTTACCATTACTAAATAACAGAATACTGCCTACCGGTAGTGTTGAATCATTTAAGGTTAAAGATCGTACTATTTGTATGAGTCGTCTAGGTGTTCGCACTCGGCTAACATACTTCATGGACGAAAATAACCATGCTTGGTTTAAGAAAGAGCGTGTTAACGATAAAGGAAACTTTGTTGGGCAAGCTAAGTTTGAACCAGCAACAATGACATTTAAGCAACAATCAAATTTGCTTATTTAAGCCTAAGCCACCTTTCTACGGAGAGGTGGCTTTTTTGTTGTCTAAAATTCATCACCACCAGCATTACTAGCATCACCAATAACCCCACCTACTTTTGAGTATATTTTTTGTTTATCGGAATGCGCGGAAAACCTCGCCGTTCAGGGCGGGGATGAATAGCGCGGACGGCAGCGCCGTCCTTTGAATGTTTAATGCGGTGTTTGTTGTTGCTCGATGTACTGCCGAATGATTTCAATCGGCGCACCGCCACAACTTCCGGCGAAATAACTGGGTGACCACAAAGCACCGCCCCATAGCTTATTGCGGATGCACGGGT
>TARA_R110002153_G_scaffold51505_1_pt1 | contig 51654 bp, 52 predicted proteins | sample TARA_R110002153 | Tara Oceans TARA_R110002153 (sample SAMEA4398193) | marine metagenome | biome: Polar Biome; feature: [SRF] surface water layer (ENVO:00010504); material: water (ENVO:00002006), including particulate matter (ENVO:01000060) such as... | depth 5 m | reverse complement strand
AAAAAGAAACCACAGAGCGGATACGCTGAGATTAACATGCAGGATTATGCACGTAAGCTAGTGTTAGGGGTTAATCTGTCCCCCTCATCAAGAGAGATTAAAGAAACAATTAAGCAACGAAACAAAACATTATCATGAAAGACTACGCAGTATACCGAGTACATAGAGACAACCACGATAAGAAAATCCTTTTCAGGGACTTGACAAGAGAAGAAGCAATGAGCTTAGTGCAAAACGCACCTAAAGAAAAAGACAGCATGGTGGTATTCGATGAGATGCCACGAAACATGCTATGGGGTAGGTCATAACGATGACCAGTGAGTGTCTGGATTCGGTCGTTCCGCATAGGGCGTGATGTCCCTAGCATACTTCTTGATACAAGTACAGACCGACTGCTTTTTATTTGGTTTAGTAGGGGGGTTCGATTCCCCCCACTCACACAACGGATAGTACTATCTATCGTTTTGATTCAATTTAATTAATATAAGCACGTTATGGAAATTACAAATTTTAAAACACACGAAACTAAAAACTATGAGATGTTTGAGTTTCTTGATACAAACAGAGAGCCTAATCAAAGAATTATTAATAGCTTACTTAAAAGCATTAAGCAAATCGGTGTGCAAATACCTATAATCGTTAATGAAGATAAATACATTGTCGATGGACAGCACAGGTTCTGGGCGTTAAGGCAACTTGGTTATGTAGTGCCATATATTGTAAGCAAAGCTTGGAAAAACGACCAACATACGATAGCTATAAATAACACTAGTTGTAAGTGGACGGCTATGGATTTCGCAAACTATGCATCTGAGAGCGGAAATCTTGACGTTCAAGAAGCAATAAAGATTGCTAAAGGTTGGAGAAAAGACTCTAAGAATAAATTAAGTTTAATTAGCGGTTTAGAAATACTAATGGAGGGTAGATCACGCAATGGGTTATTGCCAAAACTAAAAACTATGACATACAAAATAGACTATAAATCGGGGTCGGAAGTTTTTGATACGCTTGTTGTTATGAACGAGCATCAAATGAAAGCAAGTCCTTTTTCTCAGAAAATAACTAGGTCGATTAAAACATTACACCACGACAAAGGCGGGTTGAACAATGATGCAATTAATCTCATGTGCCAAAAGAACTATATACAAAATTACAGTAAAGAAAATGATCAATTAGAATATTTTATAGACATATATAACGATGCTTTAAGTAAGATAACCCACAAGACAAAATGAGACGTAACCCACAAGACAAAACAGAAATCATAGTAATGATAGCCTATTGGGTAGGTGCATTACTAATAATAACATACGCAAAATATGGATAAACAATCAACCGACTGGAAAGATCAGTCCTACGCTCCTTGCAACAACAGATGCATGGATGCAATGTCTTTGGTAAATACCTTCTCAGTCCTAGTGACTGACTATAAGAAAGGTAAGATAACCCAAGACGATTTATATGAACAAGTCATGACCCTACATAAGGATTGTGACAGCTATGGTTTCGTACATGACAAATAACGAAGCCATCAAAACTATTATTAGCTACAACACAACGGACAGCCTCGCTAATGAGTGCGCCGTAAGTATGTGTCTAATAGACGTAGCCTCCTATGGTGTAGACGAGTGGGTTACATGGTCAAGCCAAACCGTTATAGAGATATTCCGCAACACGGCAGACGAGGTGCTTGACGAAATCATGAACGAAGTTGAGTCCCGATCTGCAGGCGAAGACATCATAGACGAGCTTTTAGGCGCGGTCCAGACCGAGAGAATAGATTATAAACAAGCGTTAGTGGGTATGAAGGAAGGCTCTATTAGGTACTTCAAAGCACTAGCTTTATATACAGAAATACATGAAGATGTGAAGGGGAAATATTATTTAGAGTGCTAAAAATTAGGAAAATTACATGATAATTAGTACATTTACAAACAATTAAATTCAATTAAACTATGAGTAATTACAAATTCAAGACCACAAACATACGTGGCAAACAATACGTCGAGGTAAACGAGCGTATCAAATTCTTCCGTCAGGAGGAGGAGTACAAAAACTGGACAATATCGACAGAGTTTACGGTTATGGATTCCGACCAATGCGTATGCAGAGCAATCATTGCCGATCCGTCTCAGAGAATAATATCTAGTGGACACGCACATGAAACACAAGGTAGCAGCAACATCAATAAGACAAGTTACGTGGAAAACTGCGAGACGTCAGCTATTGGAAGGGCGTTAGCCATGATGGGCATTGGAATAGACACGTCTATTGCGTCAGCCAACGAAGTGAACGAAGCTATTGCAAAGCAAGAAACCACTCCACTATCATCAAAGTCTCAAGAGTCAACCCCCAGTAAAGGAGCTTCCAAGCCTAGTGTTCGCGCTCCGAAACCTACTTCAGAAAAAGACCCAGAGCTAATGAGCAAAGCAATAGACTATATAAAGTCTCAGACAGACAAAGCAAAAGCCTTTAAGTTCTTTATGGACAAGAAGGGCGACCAACTTACAGAGAAGCAAATCGAGGGTATTAAGAAGTTTGTCCGATGAGCCTAAGAGATAGACTAACAGAAAAAGTAGGTAAGGGTCACCTGTCCTACTCCTCTATTAAATATGCGCTTGGAGACATGCGTCTCTGGGAGATGAAGATGAGGGGTCAGATTAAGTACACATCTGACGCCCTTGTTTTCGGGACCATGTATGATATGCTGTTGTTTGAACGTGAGAAAGCTATGAGCGAATACGTTGTCATTAATGAGGCTAACGTACTAGAGCGTTGCCAAAGCAAAACCCTAGAGGCTAAGAACCCTAAGTTAACAAAAGACTACAAGGATCTCAAGGCTCAAATGGAGGCGGAGCATGAAGCTAAAGGTCAGACCTTAGTCTCTAGTGAGGACTGGAAGAAGGCTAACGAGATGATCGAACGCTTAGACGCTTGTGGACTGACCAACACATACCTTAAGGGTAAGTATCAAGTTGAGTTCAACGAAGAGATTGATGGTGTACCTGTCAGGGGATTTCTAGACGTCTTAGGAGATGGGTTTATAACGGACAGCAAGAGCGCCCGTAGTGTGGATAAGTTCCGTTACGACATTAACAGCTGGAGCTACGACATACAAGCATACATATACACTAAGGTGTTTGATATAAAAGATTACTACTGGGTCGTTCAAGAAAAAAACTTCCCTTACTACCCTGCCCTTGTCAAGTGCTCAGAGGAGACGCTATTCCGAGGGGAAATGAAGTTTCACCAAGCCCTTGAGAACATTGAGAAATGGTTGAAAGACGGCACACAAACACAAACACATTATGCAGAATTTACTGTATAAAATTGGAAAGGCCTTGCTTTATGTAGGGTTGTTCCTTATCTTTGATCACCTGATATACGACTACATATTGTCGTGATCTTTTTTTTAACCTTTTAATTTACTTTATTATGAGTGATGTTAAATACGATAGCGTACTTGTTGGGTACGCTGAAGAGCCTCGATACACTGAGGACGGAAAAATTATGGGCTGGGGCGTGCGCTTTAAAGCACACGAGCTAGCTGAAATGGCAGAAAAATATGCCACCCCTATTAATGAGCAGGGACAAGGAGGTAACGTTTACCTGACCTTATTCCCCGCAAAAAGTGGGAAGTCTTGTTGCAGATGTTATGATTATAACAGCGAAGCGGCAAAAGAAAAGAGAGCAGCAAAGGAAGCTGCTTCAGAAGGAGTGACGAATGACTTGCCATTCTAAACCTTCAATAAAACACATGTGCGTTCGTGTTGCGTTTAAAAAATCTAAACGTATTCACGAGCGCGATATGTGGATTGTAACAGTATTCGATAACCCTGCCGATATTATGAGATACGCACGAAGAGCTATGAATCAAATGAAAGATAAAGTTTTCACGAAGAAAGCTAAAGACAAAGAGATTATAGTGCGTGACATACTGGAGGTTACTGAGTTATCACACTCAAATTTAACACTAGATGAACACAAAAGACAAAATAACAACTAAATGTAAACTACTTGAGGATCTGCTACAAAGAAAGAACAACGCCTATGGGGACTCTGCACTGAGCCCTTTAGGCGTTTTTTCTTCTTGTAACGCCTCAGAGGGTATTAAGATTAGACTAGACGATAAGCTTAAAAGAATAGCCAACGCTGGAATAATAGAAGAAACTGAAGACACATTAATAGACATCGCAGGATATATAATCCTCCTAATGATTGCAAAAGATAATGAAAGTAACAATATTCAAAAACGTATACGAGAAGGACAACCCACACCACATAGGGATGGAGACAGCGCTACAGCGCATACAGGAGGGAAAGTCGAAGTTGATTATAGATCAAGTACGTGAGGGAGACAAAGACAAGAAGCTGTCTCTACCCGTTGTATTATTTAGCGGAGAGTTTTCTAAACGCAGTGATGATGCGCTTTTTGAGCATTCTGGATTCATTGTTTTGGATTTTGATCACGTTGAAACTGAGACGGTCAAGACTGCCCTTAGCACTGACGAGTATATCTATGCTTGCTGGATTTCTCCGTCTGGCGACGGCATCAAGGCGCTCGTTCAGATAACCAACCCCGAAAGGCATAGGGATCATTTTAGGGCCCTCGTTAAATACTTCGAAAGACAATATGGGTTAGAGCTAGATGAGTCTGGAAACAACGAGTCAAGAGCTTGTTTTGAGTCCTACGATCCTGAGATGACCATTAAAGGTGAGTGGAAGAAGTTTGGTGCCTTCACGTCAGAAAAGGCGGAGGCTCAGGTGACCACTAACGAAGCATATAACTACACCGACTACATGAAGCTTAACCTAGCTGCGAGAATGATTCGTAACGCAGAGGATGGTGACAAGCATAGTAGCCTAATCAAAGCGGCCACTCTGTGCGGTGGATTTGTAGCTGCTGGGCGCATGGAAGAGGATGAGGTTTTTAGGGTTCTGTTTAGAGAGATTTCCAAGAGAGACATAGATTCCGAAGACTCTGCTAAGTCAGCTATTGTAGACGGCATAGAGAAGGGTAAGACCATGCCTATCCGTGAAATTATAGACTGCGAAAAGAGCGCTCAACGTGAGATGCTTATTAACGACGGAGACATGTCTTTCATCTCCTCTGATGATGAGGACTTTAGGTGGATTGACGACTTCTCTCAAGGTAAGATAGAGGTGGGGTTAGACACTGGGGACAAGGATTTGGATGAGCATTTTAGGTACAAGAAGGAGTTTGTTATCATGAACGGACACTCCAACGTAGGCAAAACCACAACCGCATTGTATCTAATAGCTAACGCTGCTATTCGACATGGATGGAAGTGGGCTATATATTCTTCAGAGAACCGCACGGCTTCTGTAAAAATGCAGTTAATGCAGTTTGCAATGGACCGAAAGGTCGGTGACATGTCTTACAGTCAACGAAAACAAGCTTATAAGTGGGTGCAAGAACACTTCACTATCATTAATAACAATCAGGTTTATAGCTACTCTGACATAATTGTCTTCATGGAAAAGATTATGAGGCAACAACAGGTTGACGCAATCTTTGTTGACCCCTATAATAGCTTGAAGCTAGACATGAAAGGTAGTAACATAGGCACTCACGACTACCACTACGAAGCTGCGTCTGAGTTTCTTACGTTCAGCAAGGCTAACAACGTTGCGGTGTGGCTAAACATGCATGCTGTTACAGAGGCTCAAAGACGTAAAGGTGCTGACGGGCTTCCTATTGCTCCTTATGCGGAAGACACTGAGGGTGGAGGCAAGTTCGTAAACAGGTGTGACTGCTTTATAACTATACATAGGAAGGTTCAGTCTCCTGACCACAGCATAAGAAAGCTAAGCGAATTTCACGTAAGGAAAGTCCGAGAAACGGAGACGGGAGGCAGTCCAACATCTCTTGACGAGCCATATAAGCTGGTTATGAATCTGTCGCACACTGGATTCACTTCATGGGGTGGTGTAAGTAAACTATTCCAACCTATTGAGTTTCAGCAAGCTAAGGCTATACCAATAAACTTTGACTTTAACTCTTGACTTCTCAGTTTTTCTAAGGTAACTTAGTTAAATGAAGAGAAAGAAAAGAACCTCTACAAAGAAACAAACTTCCAAGAAAAAACAATTAGGTCGGTACGCTTCCTCTATTGAAAAGTATTGCGCGGATCAATTGAAGGAATCTGGGTTAGCTTTCGATTACGAGGAGACAACGTTCGAGTTGCAAGGTAGCTTTAGGTTTCCTAATAAGTATTTTAAGATGACGCCAAAGGGTAAAGAAATGAAAGAGAGAACAGATTCTGTTGTCCTCCCTATCAGGTACACTCCCGATTTTATGGGCAGAAAACACAACTGGGTTATAGAGACAAAAGGGTATCTCCCCTCTCATCATGACTTTTCTATGCGGTGGAAACTTTTTTTACACCATTTAGTTGGTTTGGAGAGTGATTATATTGTATTTTTAGCAAAGAATAAAGGTCAGGTTGACAAATGCATTCAAGAAATAATACAATCTATAGAAGATGGAGATATCTAAACTGAGCTGGTACTACGCGACTGCGTGTAATAGAGTTCATACGGTCGTTGATGAGTTCTATGAAACCATTCACACCGAAGAGGGGTTGCCTCAAGAGTGTAGGGACATCATAGATCAAGCAATGGAAAGGGTTACCGAAAACATCGAAGAGGAATTAAGTTTAATTAAATCCGCACTTGATGAGCACCTTGAAAGTAAGTGAATACAAGAAGAAAAAGTCTTGGGCTAACGGGATGGAGTCTGAAGAAAGATGGTTAAGAATCCACCCAGAAGCCGAGAAGACAGATTACAAAACCGATAGGTACAGACATGTCGATTTTTGGCACGGCCCCGATCAAACAGAAGGCGTTGACGTCAAAGGAAACAAACCTCCTGAAGCAATATGCCTTGAGTTTAAAAATGTTGCGGGAGAGAAAGGCTGGATGCATGGAGACGCTAAATTTATAGCTGTTGAAGTATTAGGCTTTACTGGATTCTTTCGTTTTGACAGACAGGAGTGCTTAAATTGGTGCAGGGCTTTTGTTTCTAAAGAACATGTATCAAAATACTCTCTTTGTCATCACAAACTATACACTAGGTCTAAATGGGGAAAGAAAGATGTGGTTACAAGCGTGACTATTCACGACCTAACAGACTTAGCAACACTAACATATATCCCTTGGGATGAGGAGGATATAATCAAAGCTGGGGGAGCTAAAACCTCTGTAAAATATAACCACCCAACTACTGGTGAGGTTATGGTTTTTGGAGTACCTTAGCGGCCCCCTTTTTTTTAATTTGTAAAACAATTTTTAACATGAAAACACCTAAGGAAACCCCTTGGGGTGAGGTTGGTTACGCTACATTTAAGCGAACCTATGCCCGCCCAACAAAAGGCCGTACAGAAGAATGGCCTGAAACTATAGAGCGCGTAATAGAAGCGTGCAACAAACAGCTTGGATGTGACTTCACTCCAGAGGAGCAAGAGGATGTTCGCAATATGATGCTATCCTTAAAGGGTACTGTAGCTGGAAGGTTTTTATGGCAGTTAGGAACCAAAACTGTTGACCGTTTAGGTTTGCCTTCTTTGCAGAACTGCGCCTTTACAGTCGTTGACGAACCAATAAGACCATTCACTTGGACGTTTGAGATGTTAATGCTAGGGTCTGGCGTTGGGTTCAACATACAAAGGGAGCATGTTTATCAGTTACCAAAAGTATTAAAGAAGGTAAAGATCGTTAGAGAAGACGTGAACGATGCGGACTTTATTGTTCCTGACTCTAGGGAAGGCTGGGTGGAGCTACTTAAGAGGGTTCTAGAGTCTTCTTTTGTAACGGGTGAGGGCTTTACATTTGCCACGCATTTAATACGCTCTAAGGGCTCTAAGATTAAAGGCTTTGGAGGTACCGCAAGTGGCCCACAAGACTTGGTTTGGGGAATGGAGGAAATTAACGCAATGCTTAATAGTCGGGCAGGGAAAAGGTTAAGACCTGTTGATTGTCTAGACATAATGAACATTATAGGGAAGATCGTTGTTGCTGGAAACGTCCGTAGGTCAGCACAGATTGCGTTAGGAGATCACGATGATTTGGATTTCTTAAGAGCAAAACGCTGGGACTTAGGTGGCATACCTAACTGGAGAGCTATGAGTAACAACTCTGTTATTTGTGAAAACACGGATGACCTTCAAGAGGAGTTCTGGGAGGGATACAAGGGTAACGGTGAGCCTTATGGCTTAATCAATCTGTCTGCATCTCGCAGGATGGGTAGAGTTGGGGAGGTGCAATACCCCGATCCAGATGTTATGGGCTTTAACCCTTGTGCTGAGCAGTCTTTAGCTCCATATGAAACGTGCTGCCTAGCTGAGATATACCTACCTAACATAGAGTCAGAAAAGGAGCTTAAGCGTGTAGCTACTCTGCTGTACCGCATCAATAAGCATAGCCTTGCCATTCCTTGCTCCTTGAAAGAAACGGAAGCTATAGTCCATAAGAACATGAGGATGGGTATAGGTGTTACTGGTTACCTTCAAGCCACAGAAGAACAGCGTCAATGGCTTTCAATATGTTACACGTATCTTAGAGAATATGATAAAACTTACTCAAGCCTTACAGGACTTCCAAGATCTATCAAACTTACAACAGTTAAACCCTCTGGAACGCTGTCTTTACTTGCTGGCGTTACATCAGGAGCACACCCTGCTTTCGCCCAACACTACATTAGACGAATTAGAATGTCTGCGGATAGCGAGCTGGTACGAGTATGCCGAGACAACAGGTATGACATAGAGTACGTAAGGAATTTTGATGGAACTGAGGACCACTCAACGGTTGTTGTTAGCTTCCCATGTGCCTTTCCAAAAGGAACCATTCTTGCTGAAGACATGTCTGCTATAGATCAATTAGAAGTTGTTAAAAGGTTGCAGACGGAGTGGAGCGACAACGCGGTGTCTGTAACTATATACTATAGGAAGGAAGAGTTGGACGATATACGTAAGTGGCTTAGCGACAACTACGTTAATGTAAAGTCTGTTTCGTTTCTGTTACACAACGATCACGGGTTTGACCAAGCGCCTTTAGAAGCAATAGATCAAAAGACATATAAAAAACTTAAAGCTAAGGTGACTCCAATAACCTCTTTGACTGACATTAAAATGGAAGACATTGAAATTTCTGATTGCGCTGGTGGCGCCTGTCCTGTACGATGAAAAGATTTAATCAATGCTGGATAACACAATTACATTACTTAAATAAAATACAATGAAAAACAATTCGGAAGTTATAAACGAAATAGTAAAAAACGTACACTGCATAGTAGGTATACCTATGATTAATACAAGAAGGCATCCGCACTCTCAGCTTAGAGCAGCTATTGCAATGGCTCTGACCCCTCGTTTTAATACCATTGAAATATCTAAAAGCCTTCAAAGAGACAGAACGGCAGTAAGTTATTATAAGAAAAACCATAAAGCTAACTTAGCTTACTGGAAAAATTACAAGCAGTTTTACGATATTGCTGAAGAACAAGCAGCCTCCGTCTTTGAAGACGAAGCTATATACAGCAGTCTTGAGATGATCGATAAAAAAATAGACATCTTGTTAGAGCAACGTAAGAAACTTATACAGAAGTAGCCTACCACTTTACTCTGTTTGCCCAGTAGGCTGCCGAAAGAATACCCCTCGCTATATTTTTAGCGTGTCTAGCCTTAAAAGCTTTATTGCGTTTGCTGCCGTCAGGGCTTCCCGTCTTGCCTTGTTGCCCAAAACGTATAAGCTTTGTTTCACTGCCTTTTTTTGCAACTACAACGTGAGATTTTTTAGGGTGCTTGGGCGTCCTTTTGGCTTTGTTGTACCCAGATACGCCAGCTCTAGATAGTTTAGGGTCTTTCTTTTTTGCTTTCATCTAACCAAGGTATACCTTTATAAGCGCCCCAACAATACCCACAAATAAAACACCTAATCCCCATTCTACGGTTTTCTTCCACCGTAAGACAGCTTGAAATTTCTCAAGGAGAGACTCTCTTTCAGGAGCGCAGAGCTCACGGAATTCAGTGTTCTTGTTGGTTTGAACTATTATTCCAGACTCTGGATCCATGATCTTGTCGTGCAACGAAGTAACCGTTTTGTCTAATCTGTTAATACACGCCTCTATTCTTTTTAGCTCTCCGTTAGGTTGTGTTTTTTTAAGGTCCCTTAAGTCCTTTGCCATTTTTTCTATAATGTCTTTCTGCGCCTTCATTATTGTATTTCTTTTGCATGCGAGAACAAAGTCTCTACCACCATTTCCGATACTTTTAACCTTTCTTGAAGGAGTTGGTTCTCAGATTTAAGAGCCTTGTTAAGTTTCTTTAGATATTCTATCTCTCGTTTTGACATTAAGATTATCTTTTTATTTTTTCTAAACTTCGCCCTGCAAAATAAGCTCCAAAAGCAGTTAACATAAGTATCTCTAACAAAGATACGTAAGACTCCTTAACGTTAAAATCCCATATATCTATACTGTCTGCAACCATCGCCCCTAAAAAGATAACCATTAGGGCAATTAAAGTTACAGGCCTTATATATTTAGCGAGTTTTATATCACCGCTCATATCTGCCTTCCAGCGTTCGGTCACATTGCCTTGGAAAAGAACCTCTGCGTCGATCATGCGCTGAGCCTCTTCGGGGTCTACGTTATCATCTTTATCTAAAAGGTTTTTAACTACACCTAAAGCTCCGCTATCAGGCAGGAGGTCTCCTACGATCCCCAAGATACTAGGTGCTTTATCTTTTAGCCAAACCCCTAACTTCGTGTCTTTAATCTTTTTCTTGTCGCTCATTCTTTCCTAAGATTTTCATATGCTCTGTTAAACTTCATAAAGATTCTGTTCTTTTTGTCTCTAAGCTCTTGAATTCTTATGCTTCTTTTTGTAAAGTCTTCAAAGTCTCTTGCCGCTCGTTCTTGTTTTCTAATAACTTTAAGTTGTTTCTCATAGGTTTTTAATCTCTCCTGTAAAATCAGTATGCCTCTATACCTTAAAGGGTCTCCGATGCGTCTGTTGTCTGCAAGCTCTTTAGAAAGCTGGGTTACAACCTCTCTATTCTCGCTATACTTTCCACTATCATAATACTTAGAAGCGTTGCCATAAAGTATTCTAGCAAAAGGAAGATCATTCGCGTCAAACTTAAAGTCGTTATCCTTTACTTTAGCGTTAAGCTTGCTTACTAACTGACCGCTTCTATTTATAAACTTACCTGCACCGCCTATAGCGTACTCGTATATGTACCATAGCTTATCGGGGTTTATGTCAACGTTTCCTGACACCTGTTTAGAACCTCCAGTCGCTTCGTTTATCCACTCAAAAAACTCCTGCATAGCCTTAGGAGATCTAAACGACATAGAGGATTCAGGTTTTGGAACTCCGTATGGTGATTGTGCTGCGTATACGGGGCTACCAAAGTACGTTTCGTTTGTCATTACGTCTACTATGGGTTTAAGTACGGTAGGTGTAGCTGACTTTCCTAAGTGCGTAAACAAATCTTTTGATTGACCAAAACTAATAGGAGAAAAAGCATTTATCGTAGACGATGAAAGAAAAAGCAGAGCTTCGTCCCAATCTTTTGCTCCAGCCGAAACATCAACCGCAGTGGACCCTAAGCTAGAGAACAGACTATATCCATACGGAAGAGGTATTTTGTAGTAATCCTTTCCGTTTCTTGGGTTCATTACAACTATATTCCTTTCTTTTATATAGTCTGGAATTTTATCATAAAAGATAACCCCGTCTTCATCCTCATCTGACATGGCCCGATTCATCATAGTAACTAAGCCTGAAAACAAAAACAAACCAAAGGCTAGCTTCTGAGCGTTGTTAACCCTTTCGTATGCCTTTCTAGTAGACCCGTCAGGCTTCGTTGGCGGCTTAAGGGTTGTAAGCGCTCTACCAATTACCATTGATCCCTGAACGGAAGCGTTAAAGAAAAGATAAACTCCATTAAGAGCTTGTCCCCACTCTCCGTTTCTATTGAAGTTAACGGTTACGTTTTTAGCAAACTGAGCGGATTTAGATCTACTTACACCATTCTCTCTTGCTGAAATGTAAGACGCTAGCCTAATGCTGTTCTCAAAGGCGTCGTTTATACCCTCAACAAAGTCAGCCATATTTCTAGGCGTGCCCAACATTCTCTGTAGTTTAGACTTGTCTTTTGAGTCTCTTACTAATCCTTCAGCTATATCTGCTATTTTTTCTGTGTATGCCCATCCAGTTTTCCCTCCGTCAGCTTTGTACTCTTCATAGTAGCGCTCTATTAAGGGGTCGGCTTTTAAACCAACTCTTGGCTTAAGTAAAGCTTTTAAGGTTTGGGGAACAATTTTTATCATGTCCTTTACCACTTCGGCCCCGTCAAGACGTCCCCCTTCTATTTCCGTCTCTGCTGCAGCGTTAAATACAGCAGACTGTATGTCACGAGAGAAGTTGGAAATCATAAACTCAGGATTAAGAGTTGTAAAAGAAGCTCTTAGCCAGCTTGATGGCGCTTTAAGAAGTTTTGTAAATCGGCTACTAGCAGGAGCGTTTAACCCTCTTACGGTTTCAGCGTAGCTAGCATCTTTAAACCTTATGTATTTTTGTTTACCCTCTATCCTTACTGCAACAGAATGAGCATCCCCGTCGTTAGGGCGGTTTACAATCGACCAAACGTTTTTGTTTGGATTGTTTTTTACTAGCTCGTATAAAGTTTGTAACGTTTCGTTTGTTCTAGCTTTAATATGCACCGCTGCGTTTTGAGCAACAATCTGAGCTAAAATATCAGGAGCTTCAGACTTTCTTCCTGCTGCTTTCTTCATTGTACTTCCGTACACATGCATTCCTGCGCCGCCTGTAGGGTATGAGGTGTCAAAAGAATCTTGTTCGTCCGTCGCTAACCCTCCTAAAGGAACATAGTTCTTAAACAGGCCCTCTAAAACATCAATAGTTTCTTGGCTTTCAAGGCCAAACTCAACCATCGTGTCTCTTGTGTTTTGTTGTACTTCTCTTATTTTTTTTACTATAGGATCGAGTTTTTCTTTTGTCTCGTCGCTTATAGAATTAAGTATCTCGTCAGATCTTTCGTCAGAAATTCCACTGCCTTCAGTGTCTTCGCCTAAGCTCCTCTCAAGAATGACAGCATTTCTTTCTTTTACGTGAAGTGCATATAGGTATTGTTCTACTTCCTCAACAGATAAACCTTCTCTCCTTAAGTCTTCTGTTATTTCCTTAATACTTCCCTCTAGCTTTTCTAAGTCGTTAGCCGCCTTTCCATACATAAGAGTTTCCGCCATTTCAAAATCTTGATCTTCAGACAACTTTTGTGCCTTAGACTTAGATACATCTTCTTGTAAGTTAAAGAGGTATTGGTACTTGTTAGCGAGTTTTTGCAGGAATCTGTTTCTTGCTCTTTGAAAAGCGCTCATTTCTCTTAGCTCAAACTCCCCTTGATCCGTTTCGGTATTTTTCATTCCCCCTACGGTATCTATACCCCCCTCTTTGGAAAACTTTATGTCTTCATTTACAGAGTCCACACCTTTAGAGGTTACTGTTTTAACACCCCTTCCCACCTCCGCTGCTGTAGCTTTAACGGTGTCGGTTCCTGTACGCGCTTTATTTGGTGTGCTTATTCTAAAGACATCTTCTGTTCTGGGTTGATCCGAAATAGTCACAATACTTTTAAGCCCCCCGTTAAAAGCATAAGGGAAAGCTGACCCCTCGTCCATTCTGGTTTGAAGACCGCCAGATACCCCTCTCATTTTGTCTAAGTCTATTGTCATTACCGCAGCAATAGTTCCTGCCTCAACAGGCTTTCCTGTTTGACTTAAATATTGAGGGAGAATAAGCATTTCCCTTAAGTCTGACATTGTAGGAAGTACAGGGTCACCTTTAATTTGTGCGTCAGCTGTAAAATTATCTCTAGTCAAAGCCTTTCCTACTGTCTTAAAATGCCCCATCGTTGTGTTGTTGGCATTTAAGAAGAGCTTATGTCCTTCTTCAAAAGATTTATAATCTTTCCACTCATATACCCCGTCAGAAACTTTTACAATAAGGTCGTTAAATTGATAGCTGTCCTCACTCTCTAATATAGCTTCAAAAACCGAAGGTTTATTTGCTGATTTTCTCCCATTAAACCCAATGTTAGCTTGCTTTAAAACTACTTCTGGGTCTATGACTCCCTCTCTAACCTGATGAAAAATATTGTCTACAACAGCCTCAAATACCAAGGGGTTTGCCACCATTTCGTTAGCCCCGTTTAGAGATATACTAACGTTTACCTCCCCTGAAAGGTCTTTTACTTTATTTGCAAATGACTTCCTTAAGTTGTGTGATCTAAAAGAAACGGACTTACCCCAGTCTGAAGATGTAACTTCGTCTACCCCACTTCTTGTTTTGTAAGTTTTTGGATTTCCAGAAAAAGTAAAGTCGGCGGCTGCCACTTGATCCCACGCCACGTTAAATGTTTTACCTTCTTTAAACCCCTTAGCCACCTCCGCCCACGGCTTGCTTTTCAAGGCTAATGATTTACCTAGATATTTTTTTACCTCAATAGACCCTCCTTTTTTGTCTAGAATATTCTGTCTGTATACCTTCCCCTTGTCTTTAGAAAACCTTATGCCTGAAGTAGCGTCTGGATTAACGTCTCTGTTGGTATCTGACGGGTCTTGAATCTCTCCATCCACGTCGATAACGTTAAACTTTTTAACGCCGCTCATATTAAATAGCTCAGGATTTGACTCCTTAGAAATATGACCCGATCTGCCTGCTATAGCTTTTAAATCCTCCGCCGTTATATCCGAAGCAATAAGCGCTAGCATATTTTTCTTGGCTATAATGTGGTCCTCTATATCAGAAGACACGCTTTCCACGGTCTCTCTTGTTGGTATATCCTCCGTCTCTGTAGGGGAGAAATCCTGCATGTTGGTATAGAAGTTTAGCTTCTTGCTGTTTTTTGAGTAAATGTCCCCAGCTTCCGTCATCAGTGCGGCACGTTGCTGAAGAAGCTCCGACATAGCTGTCTCTTTCTTAAAGTGTGACTGAAGCTTTCTTTCAACAAAACTCATCTGAGTAGGTATACTCAAGGGCTTTCCCGCTCTGTCTGTTTTAGGCTTTGGCGCTCTTACGTTGTACTTCTTCCCGTCTTTTAAAAAGAAAACATCTTGCATTCTTGATGCCTCCTTTCCGTTCCCTGTAAGCTTTGCCCACAAATTTCTGTAGTGAAAATAGTCGTTAACCTTTACCGACTTTTCCTTTGTTGAAGCCACCTTAGAAACGCCTGTAAACTTATTTTGCCTAGACGTGACATCCGTGTAAAACAACTCGGCGTCTTTTAAATAGGTAAATTCAGATTTCTTGCTAAAAGATTTTTTAATAGGGTCTTTTGTGGCTTCGGGTGTATTAACGTCTGTTTCGGCTTCAGCTAAAGGATCCACTGCTACGTCGGTAGCAACCCCCTGAGCAGCCAGCTCAAACTTTCTAGCTAGCTTAATAATAGATTCTTTACCTGTTATAACGTTGCCTTTATTTCCAAACTTTTTAGCTATAGAGTTTAACATTTTAATAAACCTAGCCATTCTGCCCTCAAACTGTTTTGGATTGGCTGCGTATTCACGCAATACCTTAACAATAGCTTCTTCTTGTATTACATCGGTTCCGTCGTAATTTGCATCAACCTCATCTAAAATCCTTTTTACAGACTCATTAGTTTTTGCTATAGTTTTTAATTCGTTGTATAGCTTCTTTCTTGATGGCGCATCCTTACCTATGATGTCTACAAGGTTGGCGTGACCAAACTCCTCTCTAATATCTTTAATATTAGAATCTTTGTGCATTACCACAGTGTTGTTAGAAGGGTCAAAAAAGGCTTTAACCTTTCCTTCTTTCATCATTGCGGCTACCTCAGGACTATACTGAGCCATATCTTCGTAGCTCTTATAGAACTTAATCTTTTTAACCGCACCCTTTCTTTTAAAAGATTTAGTAAGATTATCTATAGCTTCGGCTTGCCTTAAGCTCATTTGATCCTTGCCGTCCCCTACATTTTCTGTATCCCCTATGAGGTTCGTAGCTCCGTCTACCTCTGTATCAAACGTGGAAGATGTTTTTTCAGTGGTTGACTCTTCAACCTTACCGCTTTGTTTAGATAAGTCATTAATAACTGACTGTATTTTTTTTTCATCAAAAGTAAAGTCATCAGAATTAAACCCAAGTGATTCCAATTGGCTAGAGTTACCCTCTACTTCAAAATAAGTTTTCCCATTGGTGTCTACTCCTCTTATTAATCTAGCTCCGTCTTTAGTTTCAATTATATCCTCTTTAGTTTTATTGTTTTTTATTAATGTTAAGTTTTCTTTTTTTCCTAAAACGACTTCATTTGATTCAGGCTCTTTAGTGGTTTCTTTTGTTTTTGTGGCGCCTTTTTTAGCCCTTGCCTTTTTGTAAGCTTCAAGCTTAGCTATATCTGACTCTTCAAGAGAGGTGTCTTTACCAAGTTTTTTTAAAGCTGCTATTGTTTTCTTAAGGCTCCTGATTTTAGAATCAATCTCAGCATCAGACAACTCCTGTATCTCTACTTGAACTTCTGCAGCCTGCTTAAGCTTACCGTCTTTATTTATTTGTGGTTTAGATATTCTTGTTATAACACCTTTCGTAGCTCCTGCATCATCCGCTTCGCTGAAAGTTTTATCATCTAACGCAGTCGAAGTTACTGTAACTTTAGCAATTGTGCCTGAGTATAATGTTTCTCCTACCTTTAAGCCAAGCGTATATCCCTCAGCTTCTAAGTCTGATGTTGCTTTATCTAACAAAGCTTGTTCCTCTGCGGTTAGCACAAGTCCATTAGCTACATTGCCTAACAAACCCTGAATAGCAGCCAATTTACCCTCAGGAGTTTCAGATTCTTCTAATGTTTTAAAGTAGCGTTTAGCCTGCTTATCTCCTCGCCTTGGACCTTCTTCAGCTACAGCTTTTTGGCCCTCTTCCATTAGCTCTGCTTGCTTAGCTTCTACCTGTTCTGCAGTAGGGTTTTCAATACCGTCTTCTTTTAACTGCTCTGTTGCATACTCCTCTGAAACCTCTACACGGGTGCTAACAGTGTCCCCGTCTTCATCTGTGGTAGCCGTTGACTCTACGTCTACAGTAGGGTCCTGAGACTCGTCGTACTCAAACAACATTTCCATCTGCTCTACCTCTTCTTTAGGGGCCGTATCGCTAGCCTCTTTAGTTCCTTTTCTTTTAGTAGAATCTTCTTTTGACTGCTCTTGAGGCTCCGACGTAACCTCTTGACCTCCAGCGTCTTCAGACATCACTGGCTCTTCTGACTCCTTCTCTGCCCGTTTCAGTGCGCTTTCCTCTAGCTCTGTTTTACTGCCCATGAGGGCTTCATATCTCTTTTCAAGAGTTGCCCTATCCTCTTTTGTGACAGACTCGCCAGTCCAATACTTGCCTTGACTTAGGATTTCTTTTATTCTAGATAGCTCTTGGTTAAGTCCTAGAACTTTGCCTTGCTCTTCAGGATTTAAGGTTCCATAAAAAGCCATCTCTTCCTTTGTTATCATTTCAAAGTCAGCCATTGCTTTTACAAGCTTCTCTCTGTATAGGGATTTTGTTTTTGGATTTGTTTCTTGATCGTGAAGAGCTCTGGCGTCTTTAAGAACCTCCATTACTTTGAGTCTGTTCTTCATATTTCGGCTATGACCTACGTTACTCGATAACGAGGCTAGCCCTGCAGGACCTAACGCTCCTGCAAAACCACCTAAAAAAGCATCTGCTACCTCCGTGAAGTTAAAGTCCCTTGCGTTTCTTCCCGCTGCAGCATCTCCAATCATGTCTATCCATTGGTTGGTCACCCCTATAATGCCCTCCTCAAAAGCCTCAGGTAAAAGATACTTTCCTACAAACCCTCCTCCTTTTTTGCCAAGAACGTTTTTAGCTGAGCTTTTTAAAGCTTCTTTACCCATGAGATTTCGACTTATATCGCTTAAAGCTCCTGTCGCTCCGAAACCCTTTGACGCCATGAATTTCTCCATAATAAACTCTGTAGCTGCTTTTGGCGCCGCATGAAGTGCAACTTCTCCAGCCCCCATGTGAGGATTGCTAAGTCTTGTTTCGGCGTACTGGTTAGAAAACACATCAGTAGCTAAAGGAATCCCGTAAGCTATCATAAACTCACCCGCCGTTCTAAAGGCATCAGCCATAAGCCTGCCAGTTTGAGCGGTAGAAGCTATCCAAAAATCTGCAGCTCCAATATCTCCAGAAAGAGCTGCACCTATACGGTCAGTGATCCCCATTTCAAAAACACGATTGTCAACACCAACGTTTACCGCAAGCTGCTTAGTAGTTACTCTTTTTCTTTCGTCTGACTCCTCTCTTCTTTTTACCGCCTCTCTGTATAGCTCTTCGTGAATCCGTCCGTCATTAGGGAACGATTTTCCTATGTCGTGCATAATCATAGCAAAGCCTGATATAGTGCCCTCGTAAGCTTCGTATAGGTCAGATTTAATAGCGCCACCTAGAGTTTTAGTTCCGTAGTAAGCCTTTTCACCTACTCTATCTATCTCGTCCCGAACTTCTTGATCTAACTTCTTTTCGTCAGCAAGAGTTCTTTCCATTGAATGAGACATAAACATATTAAAATCCGACTCGCTGTTAGGTCTGTATCTAAAGTCAATGCCGTTTCTTTCATTAACTTTGTTGGCAGTTTCAAGAACATTGTTATACTGACCAGTAGCAGTAGAGGCAATTTTTTTACTTGCTTTAGCTATTTTCGCTAAATCCTCTAGCTCGTAGGGCTCAGACTTACCGTCGGACTCTTCGTGGACGTTAAACTCAGTCATTAACCCTTGGTTTTGCAAGTGCCGAAGAACCTTGTTTATCTTTATAGGGTCTTGGTTTTCATAGCTTTGTGCCTGCTCAGACAGCACGACAGCGCTGTTGTAATTAAAATAAGCTGTCTGCGCCTGCATGTCCATAAGGTTTACTTGAGCTACGTAGGGATCAGCAACAGCCTCTAAGGAAGGATGTTTGTCTTGAAGCTCTCTTTCCGCTCTTGCAGATTCCGAAAGCATAAAGTCTGGCGTTTGACTATTCTGCTGAACGTTTCCAGCTAAACCAAAACGAGAGGGTTCCCCACCTTGTACGGACGGAGAGTCTTTTTTTTTTAATAGGCCCTTGTATAGGTCTTTTTGTTCTTGGTTAATTCTACCGAGCTCTTCTTGTTGAGACAGCAAATCCTTCCTTTGGCTTTCATACCTCTGGTTGATCTGAGTAGCAACTTCGTTAGGGTCGTAACCCGCTGAACTCATAATATCTACAATTCTATCAGAATCGAAATTACGCGCTAACAGAGACTCTAGGTCTTGACCTAAAGTGTACTCGCGCTTGTCTTGTCCTTGTCCTTGATTCATATTCTATTAATTGTCAAATCTAGTTGGGGTGTCAGGAAACGTACCATAAAACACTGGGTTTGAAGGGTTTGAGGATGCTCTAAGCTCTTCTAAAATTGATTTGTTTGCCGTATCCTGCAGTCCCATTAGGAGGTTTGCCGCAACAGGATCGTCCGAAAAAATTCTGTTCCAAACTTCTCTATCCATGCCCCTGCCATTTTGGCTTATAACCATCGTCTCTGGCTTCTCTTTCGTGTACTTCTCTGTGTCTCCAGAGTAATTAGCTACCGAGCCTCCCTCCTCTTCGTTTATCTTTTGAACAGCGGCTATCGCCTCTTCAGCGGAGTCTACCATCTGTTGGTTTCCGTCTTTATCCGTATAAAGATGTTTCTCAACCTTCTCTATTCGTTTTATTCTAGCAACCTGCTCTCCGTTGGGGTTTACTCCAAATCCATATATAGTGTAAGCTCCTTCTCCAGCATAGTCAGACCCAAGAACTTCAATGGGCTTAGGAAGGCTTGTAAGGCCGTACTCCATTGTTGTGGCGCCAGTAGTCGGATCAGGCCTATTAAGAGGCATAACAGCCGACAAGAAGCCTTTGTTGTACCCCTCAAAAGGATCGGTAACATCTGTGTCTCCAGAGTTAGAACCTCCGCCCTTATTTGCTAAAGCGTCTTCTTTAGAGAATTTAGATTCTTCTATAAAGATTTCTTTACCTAATTCTATAACCTTCTTTGTTTTCTCTGGGTCTAACCCCTCAAAGTCTCCGCTCACAAAACGTTTTCTTTCTTCAGGGGAAAATATATCCATCATACCTCGCTGCTCTAAAGTGTTTAAAACTTGACGTCTATGCCACTCTCCCATCTCTGTTCTGTCTTCTTTACGCCCTGTCTGCAGAATGTTGTCATCGTATAGCTGCCCCGCCCGATCGGCATTCCAGTAACCTGCGCTCCATCCAATATCTGTGTATACAGCAGCAGACTTTGACCAGTCCCGAATAGCTCCTGCGTTTACTTCGGTTGTTTGTAGATCGTACATAGACGTATCCATGGTGGACTCTATATCTCCTAGCTCTTTAAGCTGTCCGTCTTTTGAGTCAACTGCCATCATACGTCCGTCAACTATTTGTATTTCACCTTGGTACGGGTTTGACCAAGCTTTTTGAGCCGTTGCAACATCCGAAGTTTCTGGAATAACGTATTCTGAGTTGACGTCCAAACCAGCGTTTAGTCCGTCTATTTCTGCTCCCGAAGCAGTAACAGCGGCATTAAATATCTTTGACTTATCCGTAATCATCTCTTCACGAGACTTAGCCATGTTGTATTGTTCCCTGAAGTTGGCTATGATTTCTTGCGCGGCAATAGGATCTTTAGCGTTTTTTATTTTATTTCGAGCATCTTCTGCTAACTCGTTTAAAGCACCTGAAAACTGTCCTAACCCGCCTACGCTAGTGTCAAAACCATGCATAGTCTTTAGGTCGTCACGCATTAAGCCTTGAGCAAGCTCAAACTGCCTCATAGACTCTCTTTTTTTATTCTCTATAAGATTAGAAGCTTTAAAAATTGTGTCAGAAAGATCACCTGATGCGCCCTGTCCAGAGCTTTGGGATGATTGTTGAGGGGAAAGCCCCTGAGTAAAAGTAAATCCGCCTTCAGCCATTATGCTTTAAATTGTTCCTTAGAAAGAAGTTCCTTCATAAATTTTACAAGATCATCTCCTTTACCTGAATTTATTAATTCTTCAATCGTATCTGATTGTTCTACGTTAAACACTAGCTCACCCCCTGTAAGCTCCCCTTCTTTGCTTCCTGTCTTTTCGTCTATAATTGCTTTTGGGTTGCGGTCATGGCTAAACTCGCCGTTTGTCATACCCCCTCCATCCTCGAAGTTTATCACACCCCCTTTTTCGTATGGGGTATCAGGATCTCCATCTAATCCGCCAGTCTCTGACAAAAAAGTGTTCTCTTCAACGTCTTCAGCGTCAGTGTTTTTCAACCCCGCGTAAGTAGATATACCTGTTTTTAAAGCTCCTAGCCAAGCGTTAGGACCTGCTTTAGCCTGATTTGTCATAGCGCTAAGCCTCATCTGCCGACCTGCTTCCGCTCCGAGCCCGCCTCGCTTCATCTCCAATTCGCTCAAAGCTGCTTGCTTGCCTAACGCATCTTGCTCTAACCCAGAAACAACAGCATCTGCAGCTCCTTTACGGTCCATTCCGAGCAGCTCAGCCTTCTGTATATTCTGTTCTACCTGTTGTGCGTGGTGGGGAACTAAAGCTGACATTCTAGGATCTCCATCTGCAATAGCAGAAATAAGATCTCCTCTTGTCTCCTCCCCTCTCTGTCGGGTGTTTTCTACAAACTGCTCTGCTGCAACCTTCTGATCTTCTGCTGTATCGCGCACTCCTTGAGCTACATCATACTTCCCAGAACGCAGTTCCTTCAGCATGTTTTCGTAAAGTTTCTTACCAGACTCCTCTTGCTCCGTTCCTTCTTTTAACAGTGTGTCCTGTCCTGCCAAAGCAGCCTTCTTTGAAAGAGCCCCCTGAACGCCTGCCGTTCCCGCAGCTATCAAAGACTTCCCCGCATCTGAGTCTTTAAACTCTTTTGCTTTGCTTAATAAGTTTGCCCAATTTATTGCCATGTTACAAAAGTAATGAAATATTAGTTATTATGATCAAGTGTACTACGTGAATAGTCTAAATTAACAGAATACACCTCGAAATCTTCATAACCAAGAGCTATAGTGACGTCTGCGACTTGACCTTTTGGTGACTCTCCATTTATGGAGCTAGGGTAAGCAAACCACACTCCGTCACCTTCGGAGAATTCTGACGCTTCAGCTAAAATAAGTATCCCGTTGTATAAAATAGGCCCTGAAGCTGCCGTTGAAATTAGCCCTCCGCCTGTATCCTTTACGGTTTGAGGTGCGTTTGTTACTTGCGCAACCGTAGAGCTTAAAGCGTTAGTCTCTATGTAATCAAACTCAATATATTCCGTTCCGTTTATCGTGTCAGCGGATAGGTCCACACCTGTAGAATATTCTGCATCTTCTTTATTGCTGTGTACTTTTTTAACCACCCCGATAAATTCAAAGTTAGAAAGCGTATACCCGTCTTGCGAGCCTATGTGACCATACAACACTCCTCCCTTTTGTTTCATCTGACCTATAGACCCTGTTTTATTATTTACGACAAAGGTGTTTAACCCTCCGTCAATAACGTCTGGACTGTTAGACTCTATAGAAAAAGACCTAAACTGCTTGTTTGCTGATGGGTGATCATTAAAAGAAACACCTATAATACTTTGTGCAGGATCCTGTCCGTAAAAAGAATTGTTTGTAACCGCTGACTCATCGTGGATCCAAATTAACTTACTGGTAGCAGTTGCTATTGGAGACGTAATCATAAAGTCTTTCATCCAAGCTATGCATGAAGAAAAATAACTGTATCGGCTTTTCCAGAAACCTCTTTTGTTGTCGAAAGCAATAGTTCTATTCATAGCTCTTGTGGTTCTATAAAAAACTTAGTATCTAGCGGGTCTGTTTCCTCGCCGCTCAGCGAATCTTCCGAAAAGTGAGCCCCTCCATTAAATGTAGATAAAAACTCAATTAAGTCAGTTGTGTCAGTTTGGTTGTTTTCATTGGTGTCAATAAATAACCCGTTCCACCCTGCGCCAACTCCGCTCCAAGGAGAACCGTCAGCTCTTTGTGCAGCAATAAGAGATTTTTTTAATGACTGCATTTCATTTGGGCTAATGCCTTTTTGTGCAGCATATTCGTTTAAAGTGCTAGCGCCTTCAGAAAAAGATGCGGCATCTAGTGTAGCTTGAAGGCCCGAAGCAACCTGATCAGAAGGGCTTACATCATTGAGTAAAAACAATCCGTCGCTAGTGTCGTCAAGCAAATACGAAGCATCTAAATCGTAACCTGTATTTGTATAGTTTTCGTAAAAGTTTTTAAGGTTGGCAGGGAGGTTTGCGCTTGTAAAAACGCTCGCGTCATTCTGCTTGACGTCTAAGGCACCTTTTATAAACTGAAAAAGCTGCTCTTCTAAAGCGTTTGTAAGAGGCGTAGCTGAAGAGTCACTACCAATAGAAGTCCCTTCTGCTAAGCTTGAGTTATAAACACTAAGTATAAACTCGTCTTTAGCAGGGTCGTAACCCCCTACAACTTTGACTAATCCCGCTCCGTTAGCCTCTTGGTCCATAGCGTCTTTAAAAAGCTTTCTGAAAAAGCTTTTCATTCCTTTGTCGGAAATGACATCGACCCCTTGAGAAGGGTTAAATTTGTAAACTTCTTTTTTGCTCTTGCTAGCGAAATAAACATTATTCCCCACAACGCAAACAGATTCAGGGTTGTTGTCACACCCGAACATTCCTGCATAATATCTTTCCGTTCCAAGAACTTTAGACCCCGCAACTAAAGACTGGCTATTCGAAGCTGTCGTAATAATGTTTCGGTCTACAGGAACTGAAGCACACTTGTTTGCGTGTATAACAAAAATAGAGTCTTGCTGAGGAAGGATGTAATTAATGTTTCCGTGCTCTACGGGAAGGTCTTTAAATTGGAGCTTAGCAGGGTTAAAAGAGGTAAGCTTTAAAATATTTGAAGCTGGGTTGGTCTTGTCTGAATACGTTAAAGAAGCTGACCTTCTGGTTTCTGCTGTGTTCGGTTGAACAATTTTAATCTTACCTTTACCTGTTACGTTTGAATTTCTAACTGTATCGTTAAAAGCTTTTGTTTCTAAGTAATATGGCTTAAAGTTTGGTGAGGACCCATTCCCTCCTTCTGAAACATAATTACCTATAAGGCTTTCAAATATAGAGTTAAACTTAGCTGTATTAACTGGCACTCTTCTCCACCACACATCTCCATCGTCAAGGACTATTTGGCTAGCGTGATCTGTAATATCAAAAACATTTGAGGTTTCGTAATAAACTAAGTTCTCTTCAGCTTGAGAGTCCGTAGGAGAAACTATTTCTACTACGCATCTTTTGTTCCAATTATGACTTTGAGCATTAGGTTGGTTTTGACCACCCCTTACGTCTTCATAGGAAAACCCGTCTGCATTTGGATTGTTTTTTAAAATTATAAAGTTACCCTGTTTAGAAGGATGTGCTACATTACTGTCAAACTGCGGGTCATATAGCGGGTTGTCTTGACCAGCGCCAAGGGTTCTCTGTCCCGCAACTTCAAAAAGCTTTGTGTCGTCTACAAAGACTCTGTTCTCCTCATTGGTGTAGTAAGAGATTACCCTTAATGTATCCCCTTCTTTAAACGTGTACATATCTCTTGCCCCTTCAGGAGATCGAGCCCCAAAAGCTTCTGTATATGATACGTCGTTGTTACTCTGAAGGTAGTTTAGCGAAACGTATATGTTCCCATCTTCTGTATCATCTTCTCCGTTGACAAAAAACGCTCCTCCTGTTGTGTACTGGGTAAAGTCAACAATAGAGCTGTTTCCTGCATAAACTATTTGAAAAGATTCAGCCCAGTCAGGTGCTGTGTGTGTAAGAGTAATTTTCATTCTAACCCTTCCATACCTGTTTGCTGGACGATCATAATATGGTGGCGAAAAAGATGAACCTATAGGGTATACACTTGAAGCCCGACCTCGATGGTCATAGTACACCACCCCAAAGGCGTGACTTGCCTCAGACTTAAACGACCTTAATTTATCTACAGATTCAGCGTTTAAATTAAAAGATATACCGTATGTTTTTGCCGCGCTATGTATTAGCTCTATACCGTCTCCATCTTCAAAAATTGAAAAAGGTTGGGCGGAATTTTGGGCTTCGAACCCCCTAAAAGAAACAGCTCCTGAGCCAGTATTATCACCGTCACGATGATTTATTAAAGGCAAAAGATTAAGGCTGCCAAGATTAGTAGTACTATTATAATACCTAGTGCTGACGATTTTGTTATCTACAATAGGGCCATAAAGATAGACTCTCAGAAACCCCTCAGAAGCTAAGCCTCCTCCAAACATAGGGGCGCTACCCAAGTTGCCTGCCCCGTATATAAATTGGTCGTTAATATCTAGCTGAACTTTAAAAAGATCAAAAGCGGTAACAGAAGCATTCGAAGCTGGCCCTCCTCCTATGCCTCCAGCTCCGTCTAGAAGCGTAAAGGTTGACAAAGCGTTACTGTCTTCTCCATTGAAAAAAGGATCCCCTAATCCTGTAAGAGGATTGTAGCTATCGCTAAAAAGAAGCTTCCCTACGTGTGTTTGCCATTCCCTTCCATTATTAAAAAATTCATTGTAGCCAAGAGGGTCCTCCGCGTTCTGGTCAGCATTGCCCTCAGGAAGCTCGTCTGTGTCAACTGCAAAAACACTATCATCATTAAAAACTTTCCAAGGGCTGTTTGCCATAGGAGCCCTCAAACAAGTTAAGACTTCTACGTTATATATTTTTTTTATATATACCCCTACTCTTCTTGTGTCTGTCCAGTCGTTGTCATAATTGTCATCGCCTGTATTTGGACCGTTTCTTCCCTCTCCCGTCCACAAAGCAGAGATCGCGACTGAATCAACAGAAGACTCTGACATACCATACGTTGTGTCTGTAAAAAACCCAAGTTCTACAGTAGCTTTGTTTATTATAAAGTTTCCGTGTATAGGGCCTATCTCTCCGTCATTATCTCCCGCCATAACGATAAGTTTAGCTATAGAGTCTGTCATGCTAAACTCGTCGCCGTTTTGCAAGCCTAGATCGTAAGAGTAGCTAACTGGAGTTGTTGTTTCAGATACCTCACCACCTATAGGAGCAGGACCCGCAACAAAAGGAGAGGCTATAACTTTAAATTTATCCTGACCAGAATAAAATCCGTTATCCCCTCCTACTACTAAATCGTCTGCTACTTTTTCCTGCGACAAAACAGCAGATATAGCTGCAGTAACATCTTGCCTTGTTGCAGAACCGTCCAACGCTTCAAGCGTAATAGAAAGCTCTATTGGGTCTCCCTTTACAATAAGTGGGTTGGCAGCTGAAGTACCAAAAAGAGTTGGGCTTACAACATCGTTCCCGTCATCTTGTATATATCTCCACTTAAACTCGTTTTCATTAGCTGAACCCGAATCAGTGGAGTTTTTTGTTGAGTTAACTACCCCCATTTTACATATAGCGGGGGCTTCTCCGACATCTTGACTTTCTAAAAAATTAGCACCAGAGTGCTTTTTGTTTTGCCAGTACGGATGATCGTTAGTGCCTTCTCCACTCGGAAATTGGGCGTCATTAGACCATTTGTCTCCAAGCTGGTGGTGCTGGTGATATGACTCCTCAACGTCGTATATATGCCAGTTGTTTTTAGGCTGAACAGAAAAAGTTAACGTGAATGTATCTCCTTGGCTAAAAAACCCATCTACAGGCATGTCGCTAGCGTTAATAACAAAACCCGTGTTTTTATTTATAGCTTTATGGTATTCTTCCCCAGCTCCAGCAACACCTTCATCGGCAATGAGAATTCCAGTATACTGATGAAAATCAGAATAGTCAGGGTCGGTAAAACTTTCAGAAAGACAGGTGCTTTGCTGTACGTCTACGTTATAGCTAAGAAAGTCTAGCTGTCTTGGCATTGGCTCAGGCACAATAGTTGCCGCTGCATCTACGTCGTCAAACCCGTCTACATAGTTACCGTAAAAAAGTCTATTCCCTTCTATTGTTTGCGTTTGAGCTACTTTTGGTAAGTTGTCAAACTGTTTAATTTGATCATCTTTAGGTATAGCCGTATTAACCGTCGTGTTGTCAAAAGGATAAGAAAGGGCGCTCCCTGAATATGAAAGCTCTTTTACTTCAAACCAAGGTCCAGTAGGTCCCCTACGGGCCAGTATTTTAACTTTATCCACCTCAGCAGAGAGGTCGTTAGTAGGTATAGTTAAATTGCAAACATTGTCTCCTTCTAACGAGGCGGAGGAAGCTATACCTTGATTGACATAAGATGGAGGAACAGCTAAAGCTGAGTACGTAGATATTGCAGAAACGTTTTTATCTTTAAATACAGACTGATACGCAAACTGAAACCCATTTATGTTTTTAAACTCGCTATTTGGAGTGTTGTTAGCTCCAAAAGTAAAAGTTATGGGAAAGACAGGAGATTTAGGGCAAGCTGTAATAAAGTCCTCTATAGCTGCAGCACCAGAAACTGATTCATAGTAACCTCTTAAGACATTTAGTTTCTTAGGTTCGCTAGTATTGTCCGTAAAAAAAAGAAAAGAAGTGTCTTCGTAACCCTTTGAATCCGTTTGGTATTTGTTTTGAGAATACGTAATATCGGCGTTAACAAAACTCTCCGCAGTAAAAGAAAAGGCTTCGTTAGTATACACCTTAACAAGAGACTCAGGTTCGTGGTTCTCAAAGTACATATACGGGTCGTAGGCATAAACACCACAGTCGGAATCAATAGAAGAATAAACGAAGAAGTACACTACGTTATACTTACTATCTGATACTTTGCCTAACACCGTTTTGTCCCCTCCTTCAGAAAAAAGAGATGAATCAGAAGGTATGGAGATGTTGCTTTTTATAGGCTTAATAACCCCTTCGTCTCCTTCTTTGTCTCCGCTTATAGAGATGTTCTGAGCATCGGACATATCATCCTTGCCTCTAGATTTTGAATCAGCAGAGTGGTTAATCTTTCTAGGGAATAACTTACTTAACATTAATACTTTGGGGCTAGTTTAAAGTTTTTGCGTATAACTCTTAAAGCTTCGTCTTTTGTGAAGTTTCCTAGTCTGGCTTTTGCTTTTCTCCTTTCGTTATAATACTCTGATCTAGCACGAGACTTTTCATTAGCAGGTACTGTAGACTTTCTTTCGCAAAGCTTGTAATACATATAAGCTCTTAGAGCTTCTTCAGCGTAAACATGTATAACAGGGTTTGTTGATCGGGCTTCGTCTGCTATATACTCTATTACAACGTCGGTATGGCCAGAATTCGTGTCTAGCTCCAGTCTGTTTTGGTCTAGGTTGACTCTGTAGTCTCCAACTCTCATACCCCCACCTACACCGTACACACGTCCTATACCCCCTTGATATAAGTAGTTTTCAAATATATAATGATCTAAATCCCCGCTGTCTGCTGTAGACCCTCCAGAAGTAGCCGTTTTATCGTCAGTTCTATTAAGGATTACACTACTGTCAAGATTCAACGGCCCTAAATCGGAATTACCTGTAGAAGTGGTTACGTCTCCTTCGCTGTCTAACGAATATTTTCGACTGTAGTTAATGTTCTTGTTTTGAGCCATAGGGCGCAAAATACCCTCTGAGTCAACGATACCTACCTTAACTAAGTCTACATAGTCGTCAGGTAAGGTTACTGTGTCGTTAGCCTCTATAGAAAGCTTTATAGATCTTACTCTACTGGTGACATCAAACCCAAACTCTCGGATACCTCTTAGGGCAAAGTTTCTTATAGCAGAGTCGCTAGCGTGCGATGCGTAGTCGTCTCCGTCTGCGGTGATTTTAAAGTCGTTAATTATGTTACTTAATGTAACATAGTTCCTTCCTATTTCTGATACGTCTTCGAGCGCGGCCATTAGTTAGCTGTTGTTTCTTGGTTCCCATAAGCAGATAGCTCTGCATCCCTAAGTCTTACCCCAATCATTTTAGCTATCTCAGATATTACTTCAGACTTAAATCTTTCAGGAAGCTCAAAATGACGGCTAGAGCTAGGGTTTAAAACAAAAAACCCATCGGAGTTTACCTCTCCGCTTGTCATAATTTTTGGACCCTGAGAAGTATCTAAAACTCCAGAAAGAGTTAAAGAAGCAGGGTTTCTGTAATAGTTGATAACAAGACTTCCCCCATAAGCTTCGTCTGAAGGAAATACTTCTATTTCTCTAGAGATTAAAGCGACAGGAAAACTAGCGGTAGGAGCAGACAGATTGCTGTTGAGAATTTGAGGAATTCTCTCTGTGTTATAAACCAACTCTACGTCGGCCCAAGTAGCTGTGCTTTCTCCGCCATCTAGATCATACCTTAGAGAGATGATTTTATATAAATCTAAAGGGCGCTTAAACACATTGGCAGTAACATAAAGAAGAGGAGTGTCTATTTCATCATAAAGAACCTGAGTTACAAAATTAGAAAGATCGTCTTTAATACCCCTATAAGAAGAGTCAGCTCCAGAAGGATCTAGACCTCTACTTCTAAGCTGTTTCGCCATCGAGAGCTCTTTAAACATTTCATTAAAAACGCTTTGCTGTGCGACCTCTGCAAAAGAGTTAAAAACCTTAGGGGTTACAAAACCTTTCTGATCTTTATTGCAAAGATCTCGTACAGTGTTGTAAACTTCTATTACGCTAATCATAACACAAATATACGAAAAGAAAAAAGGCCCCTTTCGGAGCCTTCTTTTCTTTTAGTTTAGGCTAGTTTATCTAGCCGCTCCTCTATAAGAGACAGCGCTGAAGCACCCTTTTCTGTTAAACAGAATCGAACCATAGTGTCTACCGCGTCCTGACCTACTGGCACAGAGATGATTAGCTGGTTAGAGTCAAACCAATACACACCGTTGTTTTTTACGTTAAGTATCTGGTAATCAGACGCTTGCTGCACGGTAGACCTGCAGGAAACTTGAGGTGAGTCTAGGGACTCTAAAAACTCTTTAGTTTTAGTTTTAGCAATTCTTAATAAGCTATATCTAATGTCTGAGACAGAAGCATTGATGTCAACACCAAAGTACATGGCTATAGGAAGCAAATCGTTAATCTCTCTGTCTCGAACTATAGTGATAGCATCCGTAAGTAAAAACTCTTTTTCTAGCTCTTTTTTAGCGTCTTCTTTTTTGTCTATTTTCACAAAGGTTGTTCCACCGTTAGCCGTGTTAGATGGATGCGAGTCAAGAAACTTTCTAAGGTTTGGTTTCTCTTTTGGTACAAACAAACGACCTTCTCTAAATGCAACGGATTGCTTAAGAGCGTTTTTGCTTTGTTCGTCTACATAAATAGACGGTTCGTTAGGGCAATATCTCACCTCTCTAACCGTGTCTTTTTCAGAGTCGTAAATAGTTACGCCCTTTTGAGGCAGTATAAATACAATTCCTCCGCCGTTAACGATTTCGTACTCGCAATGAAAAACGTCTTTTACAGCTCTTTTTATGACCCGCTTTTTAGGCTTTGAAATTACTTTCTCCTGAGCTGCAGTTTCGGCTGGAGCCGTAGCTGCTGTAGGGCGTTCAGGGGCCCTTCTTGTTTTTGTTTTTTCCATGTTAAAATAAATTAAAAGTTATATAGTTTAAAAAGATCTTGTGCTAAATTGGCAGAGGCGTTGGCCCCGATGTCCTTTTCTATTACTCCAAACCGAGCAAGCTTTCCCTTAAAGCTTTTGTTTGGCGAGGTGCCAGCATCTACTATGCCTCCAGCGGATCCTATTTGCTCGATTAAAAGAGCTCCATCGGTCATAAAGTCAAAAGTAGTTGATTTTGAGTCTGCAGTGTTAAGCACAGTAAAAGAAGGAATAAACCCAACTAAATCTCCTGTTCTGTTGTGAAGATACATGTTGGCGTTTTTATCTCTCCTTATTACAAACACCTGTAAAGTTTCTCCAGCGGCTGGATCAAAATGAATCTCTGGGAACTGGTATGATTGAGTGGAGTGGTTTGAGTTGTTTGTCTGTGTTGATGCAGGCTCGCCAATTCTTCCGTCGTGCCTAACACTAAATGTGTTGCTGGCAATCCGAGCCTTGTCTATCCCTCCAGCAGAGTCAAATATAGGGCCTGAAAAACAAAAACCTATAGAGTCACCTTCGTCATCTCCGTAAATTGCTCCAACACCTGAAATGGAGGTGTTATTTAAAAAAGCTAAATACAGGGTGTAGTCTTCTGGTGTCGTATATGCGTTAGGCACTACGAAATAGTCGTCATAAGCGATGTTTGCGCTTACAGTAGATAAACCTCTACTTGCAGTAAGCCCTGTTGCAGCAGAGGGGTCGCCAACGTTAGCGACTATACTGTGCCTACTCCCTTTTGTCCCTGCGTTTGCCCAAGCTGTTATCTCGGCGCCATCTGAATACACAGACAGCCCTTCGTGATTAAAGTCTAGTGCAGGAGGGTTGCCACCGAAATATACTCCAGCAATAGTTCTTTGGAACTGCGTTTCTGGCGCCCCCTTACTGATATCCCCTGTAGAGTATACCGTAGGGTTAATGCGTATTTTAGCAGACAAATCATTAGAAGAAGAGAGAACAGCTTTTTTAAATACAGAGGCGCCTTTTACAACGTCAAACTTTAAAACATGCTGATTAGAGTTAGAGATAAAGTTTATAACATTCTCCAAAAGCTCTAGCTCCTCTCCTACAGAACAAGAGACCGTAACGGCGGTTTTTTCTATAGCCTCCGAGTCAAAAAGCTCAATTTTGTCATATAGACCAGCATCGTTAAAGGTAATTATTACGGATCCTTTTGCAGCGCTCATAAAGGACACATGCTTTGTAGGTATCGCTAAGACGCTAAGACCAACTCCTGTGTCGGAGGATCTTGAGCTGTCTTCATTAATTTCTTCTTTTCGAAATAGGAAAAATTTCTCCATTACATTTAATTATATGCAAATATACAACAAATAAAAAAGGCCCCCGAAGGAGCCTTTCTATTGGTAGTTTAAGTATTACTCAGTTCCGTACAGTTCTATAAGAATCTGTCCAGCAGTATATACTCCCGTATCACCCTCGCCGTCAACAATATATAAATATTGATCAGCAGCAGGAAGAGCTACGAAAGGAATAGTGCCTCCCTGAGTTGCAGAGAATGCAGCACCTGCAGCAGCTAACAATGTGTTGTTCGTCAATCCTGACACTGCAGCATCTTCAGCTCCTGTAGCCTCATCACCAGAATGAATTTCAATGTCATCTGGTCCCACCAAAGGAAGTTCTAGGCATGTTAAACTAGCAGCAAAAATAGTACCAACCTCGGCAACAGTGTACTGACCAATATGACAATTAGCCGTTCCAGCTGCTTTACCAATAATATCTCCATCTGCTCCACCAGCAAGCCCAGTTAAATCAACAAAAATAGACGTTTTGATAATGTTTCCGTTCTTTTCAGAAAAACTGTGATACACAGTGCCAGTTCCGCCAGTAATACCTGTTCCAGCAGTCAGTCCAGAGTTGTTGTTAGCCCCCGAATCATCAACAGAAACTGCTGTAATAGAAGAGTTAATATAATTAGAGTTAACTGAGTCAGCAACTACAATGAATTGATCTTTCCCAAAAGCAATAGCCTCCGAGATATCTTTCATCACAGCTTTTTCAGTTCCAGTGTCAACAGTTAAGTCAACCTTAGTATAAGAACTTGTAGTTCCTAGAACATGCTCAAACGTTAATTGTACGCTTGTATCGTCTAATTGGTCTATAGACAATAGTCTATCGACAGGAAAGGTCATCGCACTGTGACCATCTCCATCAAAGTATAAAAATTTACTCATTTTTTTAAAAGTTTATATAGTTAATAATATCATATATAAAAAGCAGGGCCGAAACCCCCTTTCTTGTGTTGGTGTAATTACGACGCTAGAAGACCAGTAAAGGCACCTACAGCTGTAATGTTAGGGTGGATATACTCACCTGAAATGTCATCTGCGATAACAATCATCCCTCCTGTGCTTTTGTTTATAGCTTCAGTAATAGTTGTAAATATTTCTTCGTGTCTTCCCCCACTGTCTATAGTTAGAGGTATGTCAACTTGTGTTCCTGCGTCGGCGGATTGGTCAAAAGAATAGAAACTAAAAAGTGTGTCACTTTCTGTATCAAAACCGTAAATTTCAGAAGCTGGCACCATTACTGACGCACTTGCCGATGTTCTAAAGAACAAATATGTTTTATGTTTCATGTTATGAGTTTAAGGTAATAGCTAAGTTAGTTGCAACCATGTTTGCACCTCCTGCACTACCTGAAGTGTGAAGATACTCACCTTCAATAACATCTGCAAAAGTAATAACACCACTTTTACCAAATGCAATCGCTTCGGACAAAGCATTAACTATGTTTTTAAAGTTCACATTAGCGCCAGCAGCGTCGTCAGTAAAGTTAAACGTAATTAAAGTTACTTCACTTTCCGTGTAGTCAATAGTGGGAGCAAACGAAAGATATCCTTTAGTTGCGCTAATTTGTTGAGCGCATATAAAATTATCGGAAGGCAGGAAAACGAAATCGTCAGCTGCCACTCTTGTTAATATAACCTTTTTCATTATTTCGCTAGTGTTATAGTTGTTATGTCAGTAACCTCATCAAAAAAGGTTTCTGGTATAATAACAGATTTTTTCCCATAATTTATTTCGTCCATCAACTTTTCCATAAAGGGTAAGGCAAGAGCATTAGTTACAGCAAGTGTAATAACAGTTTCTTGACCCGTTGTGCCTCCAAAATAAAAGTTCATTAATCCTCCCTCAGTATATCCAAGAAAACGATCAACGGGCATACAGAGACTATTAGTATCTGATATTTTAAAGAATAACGACTTAGATGAAGAATCAAAGTCTGAGTTCATTTTATGTGCCATTGTTTAAAGCTTATGGTATAGGGGAAAGAAAACCGAAGCTTCCCTTCCCCGTCAACCTAGTTAATATTATCCTTTTATAAGGACGTGTTGGTTAGCAGCACGAGTCACAAGAGCAACTTCAGAGCGGTAGTGGAACGTCGCAACGTCTTTACCAGAATCTCCGTTATTGTTGTGGCCCATAACGCCTCCACCAGTTACCCAGTGCTCCATTTCACGAGAGTATCCATTAGCACCTTTATGGTACATAGATAGCGCTGGTGCTTTAATTCCTGTGCGGGCATCTGCCACTTGAGACATAGGGATCATAGCTCCTTGTAAGTAGTTAGATGCTCCAAGAAGAGTTGGGTCATTTAACAGCTTCCAATCATGCTTGTGGAATGTATATCCTCCACGAGTGAAAGATTTGAATCCGAGGTTTGCAGCCATGTCAGATGAGTTGTTAAACGCACCGAACTGTCCAGCTAAACCAGCAGTTACTCCTGTAGAGATTCCTGAAGCGAGCATATCGTCGATAGCTAAATCTTGCTTTCGGTTTACATACATAGCGTACTCAGAAGTAGCTCCGTTCTTGTCAAGCTCCATGATGATATCATCAAACTCAGAAAAAGAATCAATTGGGTTAGCGTTAGCGTTAGAAACTACGATACCTCTGTTTTCAACAGCGGAAATGTATCCTTCTGAACCTGCGCCCATTGGCTGAGCATCCTCATAAGAGGCTGCCTGACCTGCAACACCTAAATCTTGAGCTGCACCTGTCTGTGCAAAAAGCATCATCATCTCACGACGGTCTTCAAAGCGCTTACGTGCTTCTTTTTCACCCTTCATGTACCAGCGATACTCTCCACCACCAACATTTACCCATCCGATATTTGTTGCTTGCGATCCGTTAACTTGGTAGCGATCCTTAACAATCATAAATGGATTGGTACGTTTTACAGCGTCAACATCAGTGAAGTGTGCTGGTTGGTGCGTTCCTTGTCCATACATGTTTCCTAGAACAATCCAGTCGCGTGTTGCGGTGGCGTTTGCAATAGCATCTTGACCGTCTAAAGAACCAACAACAGCTGTTGTTTGAGAAGTAGATGGTGTTGCTGCGGTACAGTCATGAACGATATAACGTCTTCCGTCAGTTGTGTCCATAAGAACGTCGTTAACTCCAAATGGAATTCCGTCAGTTGTATTTTCACCAAAAGTAATTGTTGTCTGGTCACCAGATTTTGATCCAGTTGCCGTTACAGAAATCTTTCTGTGACGACGACCTTCCTCCCAGTAATGAACTTCATCATTGGTTCCAGCGCCTTGGATAGCTCCAGTAAGTTTTAAAAATCCAGTGATACCTTGGTCACCATAAGTTTGGACTAGCTCTGGAATAACAAAATCTTTGTTTTGCGCTAAAAGAGAGTCTAAGGTAGTATATGTTTCAGGTGTTAACCTGACGTTAGCTGGTGCAGTGTCGAGTCCACCAGCAGCTGAGGCAGTTGTAGCCATATTTTCTTAATATTTTATATTTTAAAAGTAAGCTTAGAGGAATTTCCTCTAAGTATATTTCCTAACTGTTCAGCCAACGGGTTTTCGTTTTGTGGTGCCGACTGAGGAGAGGAGGTTGATACATTAGCTGCCTTCTCTACTATGCCTCTTTGACCATCGCTCGTTCCCTGCCTGTAAGCAGAAGAAACAATTTTATCGATGTTGTCAATTACAGCCCTGTGAGAGGACAATGTATCGTAATCCCAACTTCCGTCTTGACGGATGTAAGGATCGAAATAATTATCGAGTTGAGTGTTCTTCTCAATAAGTTGTGATTTGTAGGCTTCGTCTAATCCAAAAGAAAATGTCTTGTCGTTGCCTAGGTTAAATTCTAGGCCCGTCATAGCAGTAACTTCTTGTTTCATGTCTGAAATCCACTTATCGTTTATCGGGCTTTCTGATGAAGTTTCTTGATGCGCGGGTAACCTGTAGTCACTCCTCATGCCTTCGATACTCTCTTTGGCTTTTTCTGCATCTATTTTCAACTGTAAGCGAGACAGCTTAATTTCATCCTCAGAAAAGAGGTCTACATCAAGCTTGTATTTGCTATCCACTAAAAGATTTAATTCTTCTCTAGAGAGACTTGGGTACTCAGCAGCCATGTTTACTCTTACTGCAGTTGCGTCGTCCATCTCAGACGGGTTTAACTGTTGGTAAGCAAACCAGTCTTCTGGGCTTCTTCCTGTGTCTTCTACGAAGTTAGCTATTGCTTCAATCCTTTCGTCGAGGGCGGTTTGCTGAGGACTAGACAAAGCGTCTAAAGAGCTAATATCTCTACCTAGCTTCTCGCTAAGGTAACTAAATACGGCTCCTTGTAGCTCTGTTTCAGTATACTCAGGCTGTTGTATTGGGGTGTCAGCGGTTTGTTGCTGAATATCTTCATGGGGAGTCTGTTCTGCTGGCTCAAAAGTAGTTTCTACTTGTGGTTCAGCTTGGACGTTCTCCTGAACAGGCTGAGGCTCCTGTTGGGGAGCCTCTTCTGTTGTTGTTTCTGTTTGTTGGGGTTCTGCGTTCATAGACGCACTAAGCGCTTCTGGTGAATCAAACACCTTAAACTCTCCGATTTGATCAACTGTATTTTCCATTTATATTAAATTAATTTGTTATTTTATTATCCGAAGTAACCAATTGCTATCCCGTCGTCTCCGCCATCTGCTGCTTGAATCTCTATTTTAGAGTTGTTAAAGTACATAATATCTCCAGCCGCTAAAAGATGAATCTGCTTTCTGGTTGTAGTTTTAAGAGCATAAAACCCAGCACCAAGCTGAAGATCATCTTCAGCTACAGTAATTGTAATTACAATACCAGTGTCAGAAGTGGCTTCGTTAACATAACTGAACGTAATAACGTCCCCTTCTTCTAATCCAGCTCCCTCAGCGTTAACTGCAGCTGCTGTAATAGTTCCATCTCCGTCTGTAACTATTCCGTCAAACGATGGCACTGTACCAGAAAACGTGCTTCCAGCTCTGGTAACGGTTACCGTACCGCTAGCGCCTCCTGTGCTTTCACTTGCTGTCAAATCTAAAACAACATTTGAAATAGAGCCTAAAATAGATTGGTTTGCGTCTAGCTTACCTGTATTAATTGGACCATGAACGTCCGATCTAGCATCACCATCTTCAGCTATATATCTTAAAACCTCATTTTCAGGAGCTAAAATATTCAAAGCGGTGCCGTGAATATTATGAATTGCCACCCATCTCCCTGCAGGAGGAGCTATTAAAACATCCGCTATCCCAGCAACAGCCTCATCAAGGTATACTAGATTACCCGCAAATTGTGGTGGTATATATTTATTTGCCATATTTATTTATTATCAAGTTCCTGAGCCTCCGTATATCACAGAGGAATTATCATTTCCAAACACTCCATACTCAATAACAGAGTCCACTTTAGTTGCGAACACGACGTAAGTTTTATCTGGAGCTAAAGGTATAAAAGCAAACTCTCCACCGCCTAGCTTAGAAGCAAGAGCAGTATCACTTTCCGATTCGTTACGTAAATACAAGTAGTTTTCTAGATCGGTTTCTAGATTTTTAATGTATAAGTAAGCTCTTTCGCTTTTATCGTTTGCTAAGTAAACGATCATATCGCTTGAGTCAGCGGCGGTACCTTTTACTTTAGCTTTAATCAAGCTGCCTGAATCCACAGACATAACTTTTTCTGTAGACAAATTCAAAGCGCTACTTAACACGTTACTAGAACTAATATTTAGGCTTACCCTTATGTTAGCCATTATGCTTCGTAAATTACAGCATACTCTACAGTAACTGCTGTACTAACGCTAGGAGTGATTTTAATATCTTGATCTCCGTTAAACGGGAGTAAAGCCCAATCGCCAGCGTAAAGTCTTCCAAGAAGCTGAGCCTCAATAGTCACAATGAGGTTTTCTGTAGCTACAGTGCTAGTATTTTTTAAGTACACTTTATGTGCTTTGTCATCAGTATAATCACCTTTAGCAATAAGTGTTGCAATAGATGTAGACGAAAATGTTTTTCTAGCTATTCCAGTAAATTGATCTAATCCAGTTACTGTACCAGCTTTTGTTAGAGTTGCCGTAGTAGACAACGAAAGAGCGTCGCCTGTTAAATCGGGGCTCGATAATGTTAATGTTGCAGTTGTAGTTGCCATTGGGTGTAGTTATTTATATGCAAATATAGTGATTATTTTTTAGCACGAAATTGATCTTCAAGACTTAGGGTGATTAGCTGTTTTAAACATTGCTTTCTCTACTGCGCCTTCGTGTGGCTTATACTCTCCCTTCATTAAAAAGTACCTTCCTCGATCTTCCATCCAATGGTAGCCCTTGGGAGGGGCTACTTCTATCTTCTTGTTAGAGACATTAAGCTTACCCCCTTTGTTTTTTTTTATCGTATTCATATTCTTTCTAAAGTTAAGGCTTAACTCCGTACTCGCCAGCTTGCAGCGTGTATGTTACATCTCCTGAATCTGTTAGATAAGTAGAAGAATAAGTTTCCCCTACAGGCACTTCAAAAGTCTCGTAAGTAGCTGAGCAAGTATCGTCATAGCGCATACACTCTTCTAATGTTTGTTCTCTAAAACCCCAGACCATATTCGGACATCTAGAGTCACCCCAAGTTTCTTCTAATTCGTCTTGAGTGGTAATTGTTATTGTTCTAATCATTTTACGTTTTTAATCATGATAATGCAAACATTACTGCAGGATCACTTTGAGAATTCTGGCTATAAAAACAATGGAGGTGGTCTACCGTTCCTGTAATATCATTTTGAGTTAGAACGTCGTTTATCGCCACCCAAGCTCCTTGCGTTGTGGCGCTTGCAGCTGTAGAGCCTTGCCACTCTCCAGCAGCACTCCCACCATGCGAAACATACCAGCTACCACCTTTCTTTGCAAAAACCATGTAGTTCATACTTTGTGTAGTCATCCAATAAACGGCAAGGTCTTCATAGTCTGTGTCTGTCCCTATTTTTGTAAAAAGCCCACCTGTGTTGGGTTCTATTCGCCAGCTGGATTGGTTTGTTGACATATACATTTCTCCGCTAGTATTTTTAGCCCACCCTCCATATCTAGTTATCCAACAATCATTCCAATCTTCAGGGTCAGAAGTAATTTGAGTAGCGTATGGTTTGTCTGCATTATTTCCATCCCCAAGCATTTTGTAGGCGTTTTCTCCCCAAGTATAAAGTTTTCCTGAATCTGATACAGCTATCCCGCTGCCATAAGAGCATTTAGCCACACTTATACTTTCATCTAAGTCAGTACCTGAAGAACTTTTTACTCTTGTCCAAGCCTGAAGCCTAGTAGTGTTACCTTGACCAGTACCGTAACTATTCCCATACCCTGTAGTATATAAGTACCTAGACCCCGCAGCCCCTTTAATAGCTACTGCTAGATTAGGGTAATTTGTGTAGACATGAATATCATGCCAGTCCGTGTCAGACCCAACCTGAGCCCATCCGTTATTACTGGTTGTGCTTCCTCCGCCAAGTGCAGCGCTAGTTAGCCAACTTCCAACACTCCCAGAGAACCAAAGCGTTCCATCGGTTTTAATTGCAAAATACCCATAGTTATGAGCTACAGCGACAGATACTCCCGAAAGAGCCAGAAACATACCACCATTGGTGGCGGCATCAGCAGCGTCTGTGCCAGACAAGCCATGCTGGTGTTTGTTAGTGTTGTTTGTTCCAACGTAAAATTCTCCATTTGATTTTAATGCACCATAGGTGTATATGTGGCTTGTCATACTTACTATCCCTGTAATATCGGAAAGCTGAAACATGTGAGCTGGGTTTCCGTAATCAGCAAGTTCAGCAGCGCTAAATGGATATTGTGCGGGGGTAGAAATTAGGCACATAACGATACCCGTGTCAGTTGTTGCAGGCACAGCTGCAATACCTCCACTTCCAGTACCTAAACCAGATATATTATCAATTGTTGATGTGTCAACTCCAAGTATCTTACTCATATCTCAAGCCAAGTGTTATCAGGATTAAACCATATTTTATTTACGTCACCAATTGTCAGTGCGTAACCAATTACTCTTACTATGTCTCCATCAGCCGACGGTGGTGCTGTACTTGCAGCGCCAGCGGTTGCTTTGTCCAAGTAAATTATACTACCCATAACCTCCGTGCCAACTATATTGTCTGCTAAGTCTGCGGTGCCTCTAAGTAACATACCGTCAACATCAGGGTCAGTACCTAAAGCAACAGCTATTAAGCCTTTGGCTGTGGTTGGATCATTCGAGTTCGTTGCAATCCAGCTACCATTAGTAGCGTCTGCAGAATGAGTAAAGTAGTGTATTTTACCCGCCGTAGTAGATCCAGAACCTATGTATATAACGTCACCACTTACATTACCAGCGCCGTCGGCAGGTATTGCAAACTTTCTTTTAGTGACGCTTAATTCAGTTGCGCTTACAGTCCCCGTAGAAGGGTTGTATGTTAGATTGCCATCTGCTTCCAATCCTACGCTTCCGCTACCTGCCGCGCCAGCAACGAATGTTATTACGTTTTCTTCATTAGTGCTTTCGTTATCGGTTACCGTAACGGTAGTGGCAAGAGTAGCCGTATCAGCGTTCCCCTCAAGAGCTCCATCAAACTTAGTAGCCTCTATCTCACCTGAAGCCTTCATGATTACATTATCGCCACCGCTAACCTCAAATATAATTTGGTTGTCAGTACCAAACTTAATCCTGTTGTCGGCGTCTCTACCAATCTCTAAACTAGAGTTTACTACAGAAGTAATTCCTGCTTGAGCAGCCTCTACGTTTAGGGTTACAGCACCCGAAGCACCTCCACCTGACAGTCCTGTTCCAGCAGTTACTCCTGTGATATCCCCATCACCACTACCTCCTCCTCCAGCAGCAGCAATAGTAATTCCACCATCAGCATTTGTAATAGTAATATTAGTGCCAGCTGTAAGAGTAGATACTGCTGGACCGCTACTACCGCCTATAAGTAATGACCCATTTGTGGTCATAGCCACCGCAGCTAGGGTATCTGTTCCGCTGTCCTGAGTGATAATTACAGCTTTGTCTGTAAACGAAGTCGCGTTAGTTCCACCCTTTGAAACTGGGACAGTATCAGTAAGAGTAGATCCAGCGGCGGGAACGGTAACTGCAGAGGTGCCATCAAAGTCTACCCCGTTGATTGCCCTTGCTGTAGCGAGCGCCGTTGCCGTGCCAGCGTTGCCTGAAGTGTTTAAATCAGAAGCAACAACAAAATCCATGTTACCGTTAGCGTCATCGTATGTAACGGCAATATTTGTTTTAGTTCCTCCAGAAGCGACTAGAGCTCCTGAAATATCTTGAACCGCCTCTGTAGTTAGCTGAGTGTCTGCTTGACCAACCCAAGCCAATACGCCGTCTCCGTCAGTCTTAAGAACCTGACCGTCATCCCCGTTGCTAGTAGGAAGGGTAAGGGTGTACGTAGCTCCAGCGGAGTGAGCAGGGCCTTTAATAGTAACTCCGTGGCTGTTGTCCTCACAGTTAAACCTAATAGCGCCAGCGTTCGTGTCTCCTTTTAGCTCTACAAATCCAGTTCCGTTAGGAGCCAACAAAACATTCCCGTTGGTATTCGTAGCGCTTACCGTGTTGGCATCAACCGTAATGTTGTCTACACTTAAGGCGGTTAATGTGCCAAGGCTAGTAATGTTGCCTTGAGCAGATCCCGTAACGGTAGCCGCTGTTCCTGTTGTGTTTGCGTTAATTTGAGCAAACCTATCATTAATAGCAGCCGACGACATTAAGTGATTGTCTGAATCAACAAACTCGCCCGCAAGGTCAACATCATCAACCGAGTGACCCCCTAAAACCAAACTAGCCACAGTAGCCGCGCCTGTATCTAAAGTGCTCGAACCGTTATCTATGTTGCCAAAATCAGAAGTTATAGAACCAGTATTTAAAGCGCCTGTTGTTGTTATGCTTGTGCTGCCTGCTACGGGGTTACAACCTATAGACGTTCTTAACGTTGCGCCGCTCTCTGCTACGGGGTCTGTTGTCCCATCGCCCACGATCATTTGACCATCACTTAAAACAGCCATCGCAGTGACGGCTCCTGTTCCAGACCCAAGGAGTATGCCTCCGTTAGTTAAAGAAGTAGCCCCCGTACCACCTTTGGCTACCGTTACCGTATCGGAAAGCGTTGAGCCCGCTGCGGTAACCGTTATATTAGCGCTGCCGTTAAAACTTACGCCGTTAATGTTTCTAGCGCTAGTAAGCGTAGCTGCACTTCCTGTAGTGTTTTGATTAAGCGTCGGTATGTTGTTAGCGTGGATCGTAGCCGTACCGCTAATATCATTGTCCCACCTGTAGTGTTCTTCTGCTACAAAGTTAGTTGCCGCGTCATGATCAACAGCAAATGTAAGGTCATAAGGGTCGCCGTCAGTTCCGTTAGATGTATCTGTCCAGTTAATATCGATCCCGTTTCCTTCTACAAACTTGACTTCCTTACCATTACTTATAGTAACCTCCGTTCCATCTCCATCTTCAAGTTGAAAAGTACCGTCTGCGCCGTCTGAGCCGTCTGCGCCGTCTGAGCCGTCTGCGCCTGCCGCACCTGTAGACCCTTGAGGGCCTTGAGAGCCCGCCGCGCCTGTAGAGCCTGTAGAACCAGTTGCCCCTTGTATCCCTTGAGAGCCTGTAGCTCCCGTAGCTCCCGCAGCACCATCCGATCCCGCAGGTCCCGTCTCGCCTATATCGCCTTTCGGTCCTTTATTAGTTACCGTAACAGCAGAGCTTGATGGAGTAGTTACGGTTACCGATATACCACTACTTGTAGTTACCTCTACGCTCATTATAATTTTGAAATATCATCATTAACAATAAAAGAACCCCTAAGAACAGTGGTGTGGGTGTCTACTCCTGATACTGTTGGAAGAACGTACTGTAAATCATAAGTGTACCTTCCTGCATTGATGTTTCTCATTGTTGCGGATGTCGCCGAAATAGACACATTTCCACTATCATCAATAACAAACTCTTCAAATGAGTTGTCTGATTTTTTACCTAAATTACTGCTACCTATTATGGGGCTTGCTGCTTTTTTTCCTGACGACCAAACCTGCATCAAAAACTTGTAGCTGTCAGTTGCTAAGGTTAAAGCTGTTCCTGAGGAGTCTTTTAGTGTTACCGTAAGGGCAAAGGTGTCACCTTTTCTACAGGTGATATCTAACTTCTCTGATACGTCTAAGTTTACTTTACTTGCCATTATTGCTCTAGTATGTTTTCTGATGTAATGTCCCCAACCTCTACGGGCATCTCTAAATCTTCCTGTAGCTCTCCTCTCTTGCCTTGTCTTTGAGAAAGAAGCTTGCTTTGTTGAGAGGCTTGTTTTTTAACCCTACTGTCTTTTCGGTCTTCTTTCAAAACCTCTAGTTTTTCTGAAAACTCTTGATCGTCCGTTTTAAACCCTAAGGTAGCGGTGGCCCTTATTGTTTCTATCTCTTTCTGAAGCTCGTGTTTTGCTTTTGCTACTTCTATTTCTAACTTAGCCTTAAGCTGAAGCTTTTGAGCCTCTATCTGAGAACTCATTTGTAACTCTTGCTGTCTTGCTGCTGAGGCGGCCTGACTCGCTTGTTGCGCTTGTTCAGACTGCATCTGAGAGTTTTGTTGAGCCTGTGCTTGTGCTCTTTCCATGCGCTTTTTTCTCCTAACCACTAGAAGTCTTTCCGCTTGGTTTACATCCTTTAAGCCTCTTATAGCTATAGCGTCCTCTAGGTCTATTTCTTTTTGACTTATAGCCATCTGAACGTTTTGTTCGAGGTAATTTCTTTCCCCGTCCTCCATCTCTTTCTGAATGGTTACTCCAAAGTTGTACATAGGAAGGTCGTTAAAAGAGCTTAAGACCTTCATGTTCTCCTCACCTATAGCGTTTTCGTAAATACGCATAAGGACAGAGCCACTAGGGATAATTTGCAAACACTTAACGACATCCTCGCACACCTTCTTGAATAAAATCATTGATGCGTTTGTGATGTCATATATAGCGTTGTTGCCAGCGGCAATAGCCTGCTGTTGAACGCCAACTAGCGCATCTCCTTTAGGGGAAGACGCATCCATCGCTTCGTTAACCCCCGTAGTGTCTCTAATCATTTTTAGATAATGATTGTACAGTCCTATAAGTTCGTTGACGTTCCTGATGCTGTTGTTTATCTCCCTAACAGGAGGGTTTTGAAAACCTCCTTCTGGGTTTTTACTTCTGTAGTAGAAGACCCCCGTCTGCTCGTATATGTCGTGTAGCTCTAAGGGTTGTAGCTCTCCGCCTTTCCCTAGCTGCACATTCTCAAGCCCCTCAATGTCTATTATCAACCCGTCAGGTTTTGCTTTTGCAATTGATTGCTGGAGTTTTAAATGCGTAATCTGAAGCATATCCGCAAAACCTACGCAGCTGTCTATCATAGATTTAGGCAGCATACGACGCATGTTAGTAGCAACAACAGAATAACTCATCCTAGCTTTAGAAATATCGTGCTTATTTCTAGGTACGTTGGTTGTACGCCCGTAGTTAATTATGTAGTCGGTACCCATGATATACATCCCTCCGTAAACGGTAGTGATTTCCATTTTGTGGGGCGTTCTCTCGTAAACACCTTTCCCAGACTTTTCTTTGTAATCAAACCCCTCGTAAAAGAAATTAGTGTTTCCGTGCCTGTTTTCTTTCTCTTCAAAGTGCATGCAGTCTACCGAAAGAAATTCAAAATCCAAAACATCGACCATATAGTTATCATAACCATACGAATTGCTCTTGGTGGTTTGGCTATATTCCTGCGAGGAAAAATTAGAGGTGGAGTGAGATTTATTTTTTGCGGCAGATTTTGCTAACTTCTCAAAGTCTTCTTCTTGAAGAGAATCTCCTGCAAGCCTTTTTAGCTCTTGGATTGGAATGCTTTTTATGTGACCCGCATACACCATATCCTCAAAGTTTGGGTCTTCAGTAAAGCTATGTATAAAGGAAGAGGGGTCTATGTAGTTTGGCTTAATGCCATAATTTGGGTCGTTGGTTCTTTTAACAACCGCCATGCCGCATGCGACTAGATCGTTAACGCATCTTCTATATACGCCGTCGTTAAAATTTCCCCACTGCAGAGTCATGTTAGTTCCTATCTGAGCGGCTATTTCTGCATCGGTTTTTATATTCGTGCCAAGGAAGATGTCTGCCTCTTCGAGGGTGTCTGGTAAAAGGTCGGGGTCTTTATCTAAAACTAACCCGCCCGTCTCGGCCTTTAGATCCGCAAGCTCCTGCTTGACTTGAACCTGCGTTTTTAATCTTACTTTTTCTTTGTTTTTTTCAGAAGAAGAGATAGGATCTACGGCCTCTAAATTAGGGTAGGGCTCTCTAGAAAGTATTTTATTGGCTACAATCCTAGCAAACTTGGGGAGAATAGGAACTGGAGTAAAATCTAAGTTTGTCAGACTTCCGTCAACGTTGTTTGGATCTAAGGAGGTTAGGAGCTGCTTGTATATACTGGTGTCTTGAGTTCCGTTTGCGTAGTCTCTGTTGCGCTCGAATATATCATTGCGTTTTTTGAAAGAAGACCCCGCGTCTTGAGTTTGACCCCACTGTGACTCTATCGCTTTTGCATACTTTAGCCCATATCCTTTGCTTTCTTTTTCTTCCTTTGAACTTAAAGGGTTTGGAAAACTTCCAGATCTATTGTTGTTGTTGTCGTGCATTAGAAGGATTGAGTTTTTGCAAATATACTAAATATAGGGTTTTCAGTTAATTGGGGCATATCTTCTAAAAAACTTTTTTTCATTGAAGTTGGATTTCAGTTGCTTTGGCTTAACCTTCTGGGCTGCGAGCAAAGCCAACCCTGAACTTATCGTTAAGTCAAATCTTGTTCTGTTGTTTATGTCAAACCCTATCCAGTCTTCCAAAGTGTCGTTAAAATACATATTACCTATCTCTCCGTCCTCCCTATTTAACCCCACATGGTCATGTATATAGGCTTCTATTGCGTGAGCGTGAGCTTGGATAACGTCCTGAGAGTTAGAAGGTATCCCTTTTGTTTTTACGTTCACCTTAGAGTTAGCCGCTAACAAATGTTGCGGTCTAGCCATAAGATACCCGTCATGTCCTCTTGCTTCAAAGTGCCTCGCAATACCATATTTATTGTTCTCTATAAGAATAGGGTATCCATAAAAAACAGCCGCTTTTAAAACGTCTTCGTAAAATATTTTAGCCAACGGCGGTCTAGAAGCATACTCTAATACAAACATATTAGACGGGTGGTCCATATGAAATTTGTTATATAAATGGAGGGCTCCTTTTGATCCCCTTCCGTCTACCGTCATATCAAGGTCGTATGAGTCCACCCCTCCGCAACCCATTTGAGAGTTAGGAGCTACAAGCTTACCTCTTTCTGTTTTTTTGATATTTCTCATTTCAAGCGGAGGCATCCAAGAGACCTTAAACCTACCTTTTGGGTCTGGTTTAAATTGAACCTCTGAGTCTTCAACCCCCTCTTTCCATATAAAGTTGCCGACCACGACTGGGTTAGGAAAAAGATCATCGTTGTGCTGTACCTGCTCATATATCTTTCCTATATTAAATAGGCTGCCGTCTATGCTATCTCTAAACGCTTCGTCGGTAGTAAAGGGAAACTGTCTTACCACTTCGTTAAGTTCCGAAGGGTCTCCTTTTAAGCTTTCTCTCTCGTTTTTTAAAAAAGTCTTTGCTCCAAAAATCACGTCTGAACCGTCAAGCCCCCGTACAACTTCATTAGGATCTTCTTTTACTGGGTTTCCATATATGTCAAAAAACCCTTCTAAAGAGTCGTATGCTGGAACAAATAATCGATATAGGCCCGTTCTAGTTCTTCCGTTAGAGTTCCTCTCGTTAGGGTTTGAGTCCCCCCACAAGACTTTATATTGTTTGCCTCCTTTATCCATAGGGTTTACCGTGCTGCCCACTAAGGCTTTCCCCACAATCTTTCTACCCACAATAAGACAGGTTCTTTCTATCCTCCAAGCGTCCCTAATATCGGATGGTCTTTCCCATTTGCCTGCTTCGTCTAAATATAGTATATGCAGCTTCTCTCCGTCGTAAGCGTTGTTAGTTGTATTCTTCCAGTTTATAACTGTGTTAAGAGCTTCCCCCATCTGTGAGGTTTTGTTCTTCTTTGTTATTCGCTTAGACGGCTCTCTAAAAGCTAGCTCCATACGAGGGTTTGTGGTACCGTCCTGTATGGGTTTAAAAAAGAAAGGATAGTTTCTAAACATATATACCACCTTTTTCATAAAAATGTTTTCCTGAGCGTCCTTACCTGTTTTAGACTGAATACCTAGAAGCTTGTCTTTGACTTGAGTAGCCTCGTCAACCAAGACGGAAGAACATATATTTGTATAGCCACTACGTCTACACTTAGTGTAAAGTTGGCCAATACATCTGTCGTCTATTTCGCAGGCGGCCATATGCAAGAAGATGTCTCTTTGGAAGCTAAGGTAGTCAGGATATCCTATATCCATCTTAGTCCACTGAAGCATCATGTAGTGCCTCCCCGTAATATATGTAGTTGTACCGTTGTTATAAAACCAAAAACCCTCACGCCTACGCCTAAACTCTTCTTCGACATATGGACGAAACCTTTCTCTAAACTCCCTTGGCATTTCCCCCCACTCATCCATAGAACGAATACGAGACATTTCCTTCGGCATAGATACCCTTGACCACACTTGCAAAGCGTCTGGCTTTCCATATCCGTAAATTTGTTTTTTCGGCGGCCTTTCTGGAAGACAAATGAGTAGCCCACCGAGTTCGATAAGTTCACCCTCCGTACCGTTGGGACAAATTTTAACAGCTGGCTCTTCATACCCTTCAGCATGTAAAAGGAAGCTCAAAATGTTTGTCCAAACCTATTCGATCTAAAGCTAGGCGCACCAGACTTTGGGTTAGCTAATTCCATGTACTCGTCACACTTGCTGCACTTTATGTCTTGCACAGCTCCTTTGCCTTCAATAAATCTTATTGTTACCCCAGACTTTTCTACAACGTCATCGTTGCAATCACATTTATACTCTGCCATATTTACTTAATTTTATTTTTTTACTTTTAATCCTTTATAGCCTTTCACTCTGGATTTTTCTTTTTTACCTCTGTTTTCGCTTGCGGTCATTACTTTGGTGTGCACCTTCCCTCCAACTGTGTAGTGGTGTATGTCTTTGCCGTCTCCCTTGCTTACTTTGCCTCCCAACTCAAATTGTCGTCTTCGTTTATTACGAGCGGCTCTGTCTTTTTTATGCTTTCCGCCAGACTGAAACTTCTCATACTCGTCCTTGTAGTCTCTTTCTTTTTTTACTTTCATTGCAACACAAAGATAAGTATAATTTAATATAAAACAGTTATGGTTCCGTTGAATTCAAAAACACTAGCGTTAACGGAGCTATGCGCCGTAATAGTATACACATAGGTTCCTGCTGCAACGTCGGCAGACCACTCGTCCGTTGAGGAAGCGCTGATCCAAACTAACCCGCCCCATCTGTTGTACACCCGTACCTCCCATTGATCCCAGCAAGCTCCATCTGCAACCACCATCCATGTGTCGTTCCACCCGTCCCCATTGGGGGTTACGGCATTTGGAGCGAATATAGAGACCTCATCACAAGGGAGTGCTTGGGTGCACTCTTCGCCAGTAGCGCAATCAATATACACGGACTCAACTAAAAACTCAGTTATAGTGTCAGTTTCATAAACGTAGACATATTCATACACAACCGTTTCCACATACATAGTGTCGGTTAAGTAGACGTACTGGTATTCAACAAGAGTGTCTGTCTCTACTAGCACAATAGTATCGTGTAGATATTCTATAACATCTACATACTCTATTAAAACTATAGTATCCGCAACATACTCTATAACATCTATATAAACGGTGTCACACGCAGGAAGAGCGCAGTTTACAGCTGTGTTATTAGATAGGTTTACGTCAGGGTAGCTCTGCGTCTGATTCGCAACGTTAGGGTTTACGGCCCACCCTCCGTTATTTGTTGTAGCCGTTTGAGATAGGTTGATCTGCCATACTACTATCTCAGTACATAGGCTGTCGTTTGCAAGTATCTCAGCCCAACAGTCGTTTGTAGATCCGTTATAATCGTAGACATTAGCTTCCCACGCGTCCCCACTTTCTAAAACCTGATTTCCAAAAAGAGTAGCTACTTTAAACGTCCATCCTGCGTGATTAACTCCAGTGAGACAATCCAGCCAGTTGTAATCTAGCCCCTCTACATGTAGCCCTAAGACTATGTGGCTTACCGTGTTGTTATTGCTTATGTGAAAGGTCCCGCTATTCTCGCAGGTATTTCCTATAGTGGTAAACTCATTGCACCCACAATTCTCGCTGTTGATAGCCTCAATTACAATATCTCCAGACGCAGCGTCCCAGCTACTTATAGCAACATCACACTGTGCTGAGACTATAGGCGCCCAGAGAGCAAGTATGTATATTAGCTTTCTCATGCCTCAAAGGTAAGGGTTATTTGGAAAACCTTTCGGCAAATCCGCCTGAGTAGTCTTTAACCTGATCTATTGCTCCGCTAGACTTTAGGTCCTTTATCATCTGCTCTAATCTCTGGTGTTCTATAAGAAGTTCTTTGCAGTCTGTTGCCGTTTGCTTTATGGATTGCAACTCGGCCTTTCTTGCTGAACCGCTAATATCGGGGTCAACAGGTTTTTTTATCTCCTCTATCATATTGTCTATGGCAACCTCCATGCTAGCCATTAGCCTTCTTGCTGCCGAAAGGGTTGTAAATTTATTCTTCGATGACATACATTAAATCTTCTACGCGTGTTCTGAAATATTCCTTATCTTCTATTTTAATACGGTAGTCTCTGTTTTTTTTAAAACCCACTACGTCGCCTTTATTTACCCCAAGCTCTTTCAACCAAGGGGCATTAAAAGAAACTCTAGCTTTAGTAGGGAGATCCTCCTTCTTTTCCATAAATATAATAGACTCTACTTCTTCCTCCTCTTCAACAGGCTCTAATAGAGACCATCCAGCCAGCGGTCTCACCTCCCCTGTGTTCTGACATTTAAAAGCAATCGCTTGGTTGGAAATGGTTTCGTTCTCATTATACCTTATTAGGTACTGATCAGGACATCCCGTTAAAGCTTGACCTTCGTTAATAACCACTAGGTGATGGAAATATAGAGTGTCCCCTTCTTTTACGCCTGTGTTATACTTAAGAGGGGAGCATATAACAGGTCCCTCCGTTACCCTGTGTTCGAACTCATTAAACCTCCCGTCTACATACAGCTCTAAACCAGAATCCGTTACAACGGTATCGTTGATCTTTTTTTCAAGCTCAACGATAAATAAATCTAAAGTCTTCATAGCTTAAAAGTTACAATCGTATTCAACTATGCAGGGCATGTCGTTTACCGCCTTCCATAAAGCCTGAGCGCCGTCTTCGCCCTCCATATAGACTAAGTATCTTTTTTTACTGTGTTTATGAAGGTGTTCGCCGTCCATTACAATAGCGCTTACTTTCCCTCCTCCAGCTCGCATACCTATATAATAGGCCATGGCATCTTTAGGGTCTTTCCCTATGATGATTTTTCTAATAAGTCCGTCCATTTTTAATTAAGTGAAATACCGAATTCGTTCAAGAAGTCCGTTAGGTCTGGCCCTTCGTCTTCAGGGTCCTCATAGGTGTTTTGAGCAAAGTCTATGATCTCTTCTAGCTCTTCTCGGTTGTTTAAATTATAACTATATATTGCTTTTAGTTTAGTGCTACCCTCAGGAGTCTCCTCTAAAAGGCCTGTTACTACTAATGACATAAGATTGTCTCTTACCCCATATTTGTCTGCCAAGGAGTCCATTTCTATAACTAACCTCTGCATTTCAAAAAGAAACCCATCTTTCTCCATATCTTTACGTTTATTTTAATGAAAAAGCTGCATGCCTAAAAGTAAGGTACTAAAAAAAAAGTTGTTCCGTGATTTTTCTTACTTAAATCAAAGGTACGTAAAAAAGAACTATCTCAAGAGATATAAAACGGTAAGCGGTGAGTTTTGCCGTCAACACGATCTCTTTGAAAAAGAACTTAGGTTCCTTCTGTGGGCTTATGATCTGGAGTTCTGGACATTAGCCTTCGCTTCGAAGGATTTTGAATACTCAAAGAAAAAAATAGGAGAAAGGTTAGTGTACCCTCTTGTTAACGAAGGGTACATATATAAGCACTTTGACAGGCTAACCCCGTCAGAAACTTTTGAGGACCATCTTTTTAGGGAGGAGAATAAATACAACTACAGAGTAAGGTATGGACTTACTCAGAAGTCACGTCTGCTTATTCAAAGGTTCTATACTAAGCTAGAAAGCTAGTTAGACTTATCGAAAAACGACACTACATCAGACTTTTCTAGCAACAAGCAGTCTGAAAAGTCTCTGTATGTTATAGTTACTTCTTCCCCTTCTTCAAGCGCTTTGGCGATGGCTGGGTAGACTCGGAAGTAGGCTTGGGTAGATCTTCCGATAAACCCGTTTTCTTTGATGTTGTTGTTCTCTTGCGAATCACCCAATAGCAAACATCCAGCAGTGTCTTCGTCAGTATTGCCGCAATGAATAAGAATATATTTAAAATTAGGTACATCAAGTACGTGAAGCATCCCCATATGGATGTCAGCAAACCTTTTAGTGTACTTGGCGTGATGTCCACCCACAGTTCGAAGACCGACACAATACTCTCCTTCAGGTATACAAGTTTCTCCCCACACTTTTTCAGTACGGCTCTCATCTTCGAGAGTATAGCATAAAAATTTTCTTTTATCATC
>TARA_R110002153_G_scaffold12805_2_pt1 | contig 53295 bp, 42 predicted proteins | sample TARA_R110002153 | Tara Oceans TARA_R110002153 (sample SAMEA4398193) | marine metagenome | biome: Polar Biome; feature: [SRF] surface water layer (ENVO:00010504); material: water (ENVO:00002006), including particulate matter (ENVO:01000060) such as... | depth 5 m | reverse complement strand
GTTCCTTGAGTTCCTTGTGAACCTAATAAACCTTGTACACCTTGAGTTCCTTGAGAACCATCAGTTCCTTGTAAACCTAATAAACCTTGTACGCCTTGTGTTCCTGATGTTCCTTGTAAACCTTGAGTACCAATTAAACCTTGAGTACCAATTAAACCTTGTGTTCCTTGTGGACCGCTACCTGCAGTAATTGAAACAGTAATATTTTCACTTCCTGTACCTGCACCGGTAACAGTTACACCAGTTCCAACAAAATCAATATCTTTAACGGCTGTGGTTATAGAGGTTCCTTCATCAAGTATTTCAATATCACTACCGCCACCTACACCAGTTGCACCGATATATCTGAAACCAGTAATGTATAAATTATAATTTCCACCAACCGTACCTGGATAAGTTGCACCGCCAGCATCAATAAGACCTTGTAAAAAATCAGATATAAATAATAAACCTTGGTCATAATTAAATACCCAACCTACATACTCTGGAGAAAGACCTTGACCTGCAGTTGGTGTAATTTCCACACCAGATCCTGCAGGATCACCACTCCATAATTTAACACCATAACCATTTGATGGATTACCAGGTGGTGTACTAGTTGTTTGTGGTATAGATGCTGGTAAGATCCAATTATTTTTAAACCCTGATGTAGTATCACCTGGAGTATTATAAAGAATCCAAGTAGAGTTATTAAATGCATATACTTGGTCAAGCTTCGTTGCAGATCCATTTGCTGATAAATCAGATATATTAGTAGGATCTGCAGCTGCATTTGTTACTGCATCAGCTAGTAAGTTAGCAGGAGGTATTAAGTTATAATCTTTTAATACCCTAGTAGTATCTTTTATATTTGGGCTAAATGCTAGAGAAGACTCATACCATCTTGCACCAGCCGAAGCATCAATAACCCCAGCAGCTTGTACTTTAAAGGTTAACTTATTTACTTCATTAATTGAAAATCCTGCCATAGCATTTTTATTGTTTTCTTTTTATATTTATTCAGATTAAATATTCTTATACCGCTCCACCACTCTCTGATTGTGGAAAGCCGCTACTAAATATTAATTTTGCTGATATTCCACCAATTATTATTGCTGGGTTATGTATTTGTACCTCTATATAAAATCCATTTAATGCAGCTGTATTCCCAAAAGATCCAGCTATAACATTAGCTGCAGAAGAACCTAGCCTACATTGTGATTGTGTGTTGTCATCTATGGCAGCCGGTGGATCTTGATAAGAACCACTGAATTCGCCTGTATTATGTAGTGAGTGAGGTACTGCAGTATATCCTATATTTGAGCCAGCGGTTGCTGCCAGCTTTCTAATATAAATTCTTAAATCATTACTGACCAATGAAGCTAATGCATTACCACCTGGAAAAGATCCACTAAATGTTAATTCAAAAGATGCAATAGGTCTATTTTGATTTGACGCCTTAACCTCAAATAACCTATGGAATGTTGAGGCTACTTGATACCCTGAACCACTGTAGTCTGGGTTAGTACCACCTTTATTAGGTTTCCATGGGAATGGTGTAGTAGTTGAGCTAAGATTTGCTATAATAGTACTGGTAGATGGTGCATTTCCATTATCAGCATAAAATTTATCTGGTCTAACCAATGTACCGCCAACAACAGCAGAATCACAATACGGTCCTGTACTTAATGAGCTTGTTGTTTGGTTAGCTAATCCTGTGGGTGTTAAGGTTGGTGTTGAATTCCATACTGTATATGCACTAGCAGATCTAATTAATCTTTCATTTTCATCATCAAATTTTTCAGTTAACTTATTACTAGTAGTTCCATAAGTATCTATTAAAATAGGCATAGCTGGTGATGTTGTTGGTGAAGGCGTTCCAATTACCCAAGGGTCCCATGCCCTTGCAGCAACAGAAGCATCACTGTTTCTAAATCTATAATTATTTGCAGATATTGGCCATACATCATAATTAAAATCTATATCCATAGTATTAAAGTAGTTATCCCAACCTGGAAATGTAATAGCAGGAATAGATGTATCCCATGCCTTTTCTTGTATAGGACTTAAACCATAATCACTACCTAAAACTTGGAAATTCCAAACAGCAGAATTTGATCTACCTTGGGTATTACTATTTAAATGATCTATGTCTGTAACGTCAATCTCAAACTTAGAATTAAGAATATAATATTCAACACCACTTAAGTGTTTTGTTAATATGTTTGCTGGTGTTAATGATTCTACTATTATACTGGTTCCATTGATTTCTGGGCTTGATGGATACCCACCTAAATTATTAATATCAAAAAATACATCAGCTTGTGTATAAATATATGAATTTCCCCCATCCGTTGCAGTATCAGTTGTCATAGTACATTTAACGTAATAACGACCACCGCTTAATCCTGCATCCGAAAATACTTTTGGAATATCTACGTTAATAGTAATCTTTCCTTTCCACTTGGAAGTATCTGTAGTATACCCGGTTACTGTGAAATTAGTATGGAGGTCAGTTGAGTTAACATTAAGATTATTATCTAACACAGGAGATATATTATCACTAATTGTATTTCCACCACCATCTATTACAATAACTCGTATCGTTGCATCACCACCTGCCCCACTAAGACCAGTTACTAGCTGAGTTGTAGGAAATATATTTTGATTAGCACCTGTACCATTATATGATGGTTTTGTTGTTCCTGCCCAGCCGCCTGTATAAAAAGGGGTGCCTTCTAAAGTAGGAGTACTAATTCTAACATTATTTCTTGAGGTATTTTCAGTTACCAAACCAACAGTTGTACCATCATTTGTATTATAGTGTGATGCAAATGTTGGTGTTGGTATATAAACGTTTACTTGCCCAGGAGTTCCACTGTCCTCAGCTAATACTTCTAAACCTATAAAATTAATTGTAGGGTATGTTCCTACTGCTGAACCTTCGTCTTTTATATGAACACCTGCAAAAGATAATTTATCACTCCCATTAAAAATAATATTTGTTTGGCTAGTATCTAGATCAATTGCAATCTTTTTATCAGTACCTACTGTTGTAATATCAATACCAGGACCTTCTATAATCGGTGCACCACCGCTACCACCAGTTGAAGATATAGTTATTGTATCTCCACTAGGCGTGCTTACTGTAGTTAACTGTATATTTGCACCCTGTACAAATGTAGGGTTATATGCTGAATCAATGAAGTCATTAAGAGTAACTTCTGTCATTAAGTCACCAGCTTCAAATAGATCCTTGAGTGCGTATTTTGGGATTACTGCCATTATACCTTATTTATTTTGATTTTAGAATTTCCATGTACTTATCAAATGATAAAAGTAACATTTTCTTTTTCTTTTTCTTTTTTCCTTCAGGATCATCGCCGCTACCTACTTTTTGAGTAGCAAAAGAATTTGCCGAACCAGGATCACCAGGAAGCTCAACTGCGCCCATACCCTGAACATTCATATTAGGATTTAGACCAACGGTCCCTGCTTCATTTTCATTGATCATATCAGAATTCACTATTTAATATTTTGTTTAAACCAACGGTCCATCCAACCTTTAAGTTCTCTTTGTGCAGGTTTAATATCAGAAGGTTCTGTCATAGGGCCACTTTTCCAAGCATCCCATAAAGTTTTAATTTTTCCTAGCGCATTTGCAATTTCAATGGAATCCATGGATTCAACATATTCTTCGTTAATTTCAGATTCGTTTACCGTAAAGGTATTTAATGATTTTAAATTTTTCATATTGGTATTTTCTTTTATTGGTTCAATTATATTTTGTAATGGTTTATAAAAACTGTGTATACTCTTAGGTGTCATTTTCTTAAAGGTGTTTTCATCGTCTATCTTTAATGCGTTACGAACCTTAGATGCTGAAATGTTATCATCAGTTCTAAAAATTTCATATCCTTTAAAATCAGGATCTACACCTAATTGATCTCGGTAAGATTGTTTATCAATCATATTACCGTATGCTTTCTTCCTATCAGATCCATACCCCCACATTACAGGTTCGTATGCTGGTCTTGCTGCTGCAAACATTGTATCTATAGAGCCATTAGGAACTACTATACTTGCTTCTAAAAATGGATATTGCTTTTTCATCTTAGCAAACATTGCTTGTTGCATTTCTTCATCAAATGGCCTTTTCTCAGGATCACTATTTTTTCCTCTAACTAAAAAAACAACAACAGGTTTACCGTTTTCTTTATACATTTTTTCAAACACCTTAACATGACCTAGTGTAAAAGGTTGAAATCTACCAACAAACATATTAACCTTTTTCTTTCCTTGTTCTTTATGAGGAACTTTCAAAGCTTCATTGATTGGTGTAGTCGCTGTTCTTACTCTATGACCATACGGTGATAAAGAATATCTTTTAATACCGGTCTCATCTTCGCTAATATTAAATAAACTTACATTCCTGTTGAGCCATCTTTTGTGAGCCTTGATTTCAGATAGAATATTATTAACTTCATCTTCGGTTAAATGACCATCAGCAACCGCGTCTAAAATAGCACTACGTACTCGAGCAGCAGTAGATACATTTTTAGCAGGATGCTTTTCTGTATACCTTCTCTTAACAGTAACTCTCTTTTCTGTTATAAAATCTTGTATATTTTTTAGGTTATTCATTGTACATTTTTTTTATTTATTCAGATCCTTTAACTCTTATCATTTATTTTAAACCTATTAGTCTCTGGATCAAAATCAGCATGAACTAAATTAGCAGCATACACCGCATTAGGTCTAGGTATATTTGTACCATCAGGGCCTTTACCTTTTGCAAATGAAAATCCTGGGTTTGGTGAAGGTTTCATTAAAGATGCATTAGTTACGCCATCTGTTATATCCATGCCTCCATTTTTCTTTGATGTAGATACATTTACATTACCATAAGATTGTTCTTCTAAATCTCCATTATGAATTTCTGCAACTAAAAGACATGCCTTACAGTGCCCAGTTAATGCATCTTTAAGATATGGTGGAAATGGACCTTTACCCTTTTTCTCCCAATCCTTAATCGTATCGTCTGCCCACTGTTCTGGTGATCTATTACCGTACATAAGTGGTAGTTTATCTTTATCTATAATTCCATTTTCTACTGCCCAATCTTCTTGTTTATCTAATTCTTCATTACCTTTTTTAATTGTATCAGATGTAGTAGGATCAGATAAAGTTCCCATAAAATTATTATGATTATCTGCTAAAGAATCTAACCTACTTCCAGTTTCTTTATTATAAAATTCAGATTCACCTATTTTATTTTTTAATGCAGATGCAGCACCACCATCTTTCTTTACAGATATACCGCCCATAGTTTCAAGATTAACTGCTAGCCCTAATCCTTGCATTGCAACTTTGCTTGCATACTCAGGATCATTAGGGTCTAAGTCAACATCAGCACCTAAACATATAACATCAGCTACGGGGAAATTTTCACCAGCAGGGAGTTCAGTTCGGTAACCTCTTTTGTTCATTGACATATACACAAACGATTCAGCCAAATCAGCACTACCTTTTCTTATTGACTCTATATCATCCATTTTTCTTAGTATTTCAATTGAAGCATTATCAAAATCTTCAACAGATTCCATATCACTTAATTTTTCAATACTTGCTAAAACTTCTTTTTCTTTAGGTGTAGGATTATCACCTATCATTTCTTTCATTTTATTAGAAATTACATTAGGGTATTCCTTTTGTATTTTTTCTGAACGTTCATTTTGTGGCAAGTCATTTAAACCAGGAACAGTTTCAATCATATCAACGTCATTTAGCTTTTCCCACTTTTCTAAATTTTTATTATGCCTATCAATTGCTCGGTTTGTTCTTTTAACTAACCTCCCTACTTCTTTATCATTTAGATCAGGATTTTGAAGTTTAAATGCTTCAGTTAACCGTTCGGTTAATTTTTCTTGGTTAGGTTTAGTAAGTCTCTTAATCTTAGTAGATCCCATAGTGATTTCTTCTATTTCACCATTATCATTTTTCTTAACTTTAACTTCAGGCTTATATGTTTTTCCTCCAGATATTTTATTAGGATTAATATCTTTTGGGCCAATCTTTGGTTTAATTCCACCACCAACAGTAGATGCAGAAGTAACCTCTAATCCTAAGTTAGTTAATTCTTTTACAGCAGCACCGTCCTTATCTGAAAGATCCATAACTTTTTCTCTACCACCTTGTCTAAATTCTCCAGGTGTATTTGATGCAAAGTATATTTTTAACTTACCTTTTGAATCACTAAGCTGTGCATACTTGCCTACCATTTCAGCTTCATCTTTTGAAAGCTTTTTTCCACTTAATACTTTTTCAAATCCGCCCTCAAATTTTTCTCTATCTTCTGCGGGAGAAAATGCAATTCTATCAAAGTCCTTTTTTATGTTTTCTACTCTTGCTGTTGTAAACTTTTTATTTAAAGAATCAGATAAACCTGATTCAGTTTCCTTATCAGATTTACTACCAGGTTCTACAATTTTATGCTTCTTAGGATTAGGATTCTTAACAAAGTATTTGTCTCCTGTTTCTTTGTTTATTATCTCAGTCTTTCCTTTTTCTTCTACAATAACTTTACCTAGATTAATAAAATTGTTATAATCTAATACTTTATCTTCAATTAATAATTCTTCAGCATTAGGTAAAAGAGATTCGTTAGTTGATTTAATTTTTAAGTAATCATCAAATGTTTTAAATTTACCATCATCCTTTGTTTGAATTACATCAGTTACTTTATCTACCATTTTATTAAAATCTTCAATAACTGATGGTGTCATAATGTTACCTGTGTTCTTTCTTTTCTTTTTTAAAGAACCTAGTATTATTTTAAATAAGTCCTTTAATTTAGGAGTGCTATTAAGAATATCTCTAGTTCTTTGGTTTGGTATTAATTCTACATTTAAATCAAATTCTTTACCTTTAGCAAAGTCAGCTTTTTCAATATCAATCTTTGCAATATCCTTACCTCTTTTAGTTACATAGTCATTAAATATATTTGAAACTAGTTCGATGTATCTAGTATCCTCAGTGTCACCTAAAATCTCATGCTTCTTAATTCCTCTTTCTTCTATAAAAGCCAAGAGATCTAATAAAATAATTTCATTAATATCAGCAGGAGCATTTCTTGCATCAACAGGAACCTTCTCTTTCATTAAGTTAATTGTATAAGGATCTATTAATTTAGCAGCAACAATTTGTTTAGTGCCGGATTTATAAAATTTAAAAATAATGGATTCTATAGGTTTCTTAAGATCATTTTGTAGAGTTGTTGATTGAATATTAGGATTTAAAATTCTAAGTAAATATTCAGCAAAAGAATTAGTACTAAAAATTTCAGCATGATCTTCCTTTGGCGTGTCTAAAAATTCCTTTATTTTTTTCTTTTGGTCTTCTGTTAGATAACCTTTAAATAATGGAAGTAGTGGAGTAACACCTAATACATTTGCCCAATCTCTAATTACTCTAGGATCTTCTATAACCTTTGTAACTTTACCGCTAGGTGACATTACTTTGATGTGTGTTAGTACTAAATTGTTTTCTGGTAGATTGTCATATAAGATAAGACCAGGATTTGTGTTTACAAAATACTGAAAACAAAATCGCCAATCACTAGGAAGGGTTGCACTTTTTTTAGAAGTAATAGATTTAATATAGTTGATAGGTTTTTCATAATAAACCATTATTGTTCTATCAATAAGATTTATAGGTCGCTGATTGCCACCTTTATAAAAAACAATTGTATCACCATCTTTTTTAAAAGAAAAGGTAGAACCTGATAATTTTTCAGATACTACTAAATAGTCTTTAAAAAGATCTTCAATTAATTGCTTGCCTGCATCTCTATAGATCTGAGTTAACTCTTTCATTTGCTTATTTTATATTATCAGTTTATATATTCTTTAGTTTAATAGCTATATAGACAAAGGACAGTAATTACCTATCCTTTATCGTACTCTATTATCTTCAGAGTATATACAAATACTACAAATATTAACTCTTAATACAAGTGATCTATATATGGTATATCTACTATTCTAATTGCCGTACTTAATGATACCTAACAATTGATTAATTGCAGCAAAGGTACCTGTGAGTTTGTAAATCTTACCTTTATATTTGAATACGATACCTTCGGTTGGGAATATTGATTCTATACCACCGATTCTATCAAGCCTTGCTAATTCAGCTTCAACCTTTTTTATTTGCTCAACACCACCAGTCTTTTTAATTTTACTTCCAGCAGTTTGTATTTGAGCCCTAAGTCTTTGTGCCTCATCGGATGGATTAGCAGCTAAAAAATCAGATGCATTTTTAAGAATCACAGATCCTAACTCTAAGAATAAGTCTTCGAAAGGTCTAATGTTTTCTTTATACTTCTTCTTAACATCTTCCTTATCAAACTTACTAACCAATGCAGCTTCGGTCTTACCGATTTGCTTAGCTAAAGATCTCATATTTAAACTCTTCTTATCACCGTATGCCCATCTTTTAAGCAATCCTTCTTTTACATCTTGTGATAGTGTTGGAAATTCTTTATCTATTAATTCTCTCCACCACATTTCATGATATTTAGAAACCTCATCACTATCAGTTAAACCATATTTTTTTTCTAAAGCATTAACTTGATTAATAAATCTTTTCTTATTTGTAGTAAAGTCTAGGTCTTGTTGTAATTTAATAACTCTAGGAGGAATTATTTTAAAGGTTTTACCGATATCAGATTTTACTTTTTTAAGTATGTCGGTTATTTCTTTAGCAGGTCTATTATTAGTTCCAATTATATTACCTTCACCATCAGTTTCTTTAATCCCATGGAATTGTATAACATCGGTGTCATAATGAATAACATTAGGGTTTTGTGAATAGATTAACTCCATGTTCATAAAGTCTTTTCCATTTTTAAAATACTTCTCTTGGTCAGCTGGTGAAAGATTCATTAATAAATTAGCTAAATCCTGTGCAGCAAATTGAAAAGTATCTTGTACTAATTTACTTGCATGACCTTCAAACTTATTCTTAAATTCAGCAAGAGTCATTGGATTCTTTAGCTCTGTTTTGTTTCTTGCAAATTTAACTTCGCCATCCTGGATAGTAGCAAATGCATTTTGACCATCAGTCTTTTCAGTAGCATCTTCTTCAAAGTTTAATTCACCCCTAAGACCAGAATCTATCATTGCCTTAAAATCACCAAATGTTAAATCCTTATCATCAAATGGATGAGCCATGTGGCCAGCTGCACCGCCTTCAAACAAAAATGGCTGACTTTTGTCAGTCAGCCATTCTTCAAACAATTTTATATGTTCCATGTTTTAATTATTTTGTATATTGTTATGATCCCATAGTAGATTGTAAAGCTCCAACCATTGCGCCGAAATCTTCACCATACTTTTTAATTAAACCATTAGCAACATCAGTAGCTTTAGCTTCATCAAAATCATCGCCAAATGCATCTTTTAGAATTGCCATTGCATATTCTTTAAATTCATCAGCAGAAGTAATATCCTTTTCATTAATCTTACCTTCTTTAACTAATGGAATTTCAATACCATCTTTAGACACAGCGTTTGGTGAATCAGGAATTACTTGAGTAATTTTTTGATCTTTAGTAACTAGTTCCTCACCTTTTGTTTCAGGTTGTATTTTAACTTTACCCATGTTCATTATATCCCCAGCAATACCAGCAGCAGTTTCTGAACCGTCACCTTTTTCTGCAGGAATAGCGATACCATCAGCACCTGCTTCTTCATCAGCAATTTCATCACCTTCAATTTTAGTAATTACTTCACCAACACCTTCTTTAACAGATTTAGTTAATTTTTTAGTTTTACCTTTTGCGTTTATTTCATCCTCAATGTCTTCAGCACGATCTTCTTCAACAGAATCATCTTCTTCTTCAACAGAGTCTTCATCATCTTTATTATAAGCTTCGGTTACAAAGTTTGTAAAAGACATAACTCTTGATTCTTTCTTAGCATCATCTTCTTCTTCTTTATCAAATTCAACATCTTTCTTTAATGCGTCAATTTCAGAATCATCAGACTTAACAGCCCCAGCATAATGATCAGCCTTTTCTTTATCATCTTCAGAATCAACTTTCTTATCGCCTTTATCTTCTAGCTCATCACCGTCCTTTTCATCTTCCTTACCTTTGCTTTCGTCGCCTTCAGCTAATGGATCTGCAGATGCAGCAACAACAGAATAATCTTCAGGTTCTTCAGCATCATCGGAATATTTAACATTCTTATTTACTGTAACTTCTTTTTCTTTAATGAAATCTTCAAAAGCCATAATTCTTTTAGTAGCTGCAGGTGTTTCTTTTTCTTCAGAAGCAACTTCTACATCATCCTCATCTTCAACCTCATCGGCCTCAGCAGGAACTTCCGTTGTTACTTCTTCTTCATCAGATACTAAATCCTCAACTTCTTCGGTGTCAGCTTCTTCAACTTCACCATCAGTACTAACTTCATCTTCTTTCTTTTCACCTTTATCACTCTCTAATGATCTAGGCTCGCCTTTCTTTTTAACATCGTCTTCGATGTCTTCGGCTCTGTCTTCCTCAAGTTCATCTTCAGAGATATCTTGTTTAGGAGTAAAATCTTTTAATAAACCTTCTAATTTAGTTAGAAGATTCTTTTCTTTCTTTAATTCGTCAATGCTTTCGTAACCCATCTTTTTTACTAGATCCATTACAGCATCATGATTAGCATCTGCCGATTCATTGATTGAATCAGCAACTTTTGCTATCGTTGAAAACTTTTTGATTGGTTTCATTATATTATCTTTTTTTGATTCTTTTTTTATATATCCATCTCTCATGAGAAAGATATTCTATATTAGTATCTAACATTCTGCACTTCGAAAGGGAACTTTTCTTCTTTATATATTTTACGCCTTTCCATACCATGCCTATAGACATAGTTTACCCAGTCATGGTCGTCAGCCTTATATCGGAAATCATCAATAAAATCATAAATCTTTACGACATCTTTATTTTTATGTGTTCGTAATCCTCTACCGATAGACTGCCTAATAATGACTTCTGATTTAAATGATTCAGTAAAAAATATGTTGTGTATATTTTTAATAGATATACCTGTTGAAAATGTACCGTATGATGCTACAATTATAACATCATCATTCTTTTCCATTCTCTTTTTAAATTCTTCTCTAAAATCAGACTTAACCGAACCGTCAACATAATATACCTTTTTATCTGTAATAGTCCTGAGTTTTTTGTATATTTTTTCACCGTATGCTATTTTATGGAATAACACTAATGAATTTTGAGTTGACTTTTTAATTACTTGACAAATAAAATCTAGTCTTTTATCACTTTCATTAATAAAGTTTTGTTCTAAACTAAATAACTTTTGTCTATCATAAGGATTTTTAGATAAAGAAGAGAACGCCTCCTTTTGTGCATCTGTTGCATATTCCATATGAATTTGTAAAACTTTACATTTTGCAATAAAACCTTCATCTTGTAAATGAGCAGCCTTTACTTGTGTTACTAAAGGTCCCATCGCTGACATTAGGCTTAATCTATTTACAGTTCCTCTTTTGGGAATAGTTCCACTTAAACCAAATCTATAATCACAATGCCAACACATATCCATAATCTTTTGAATAGAATTAGCTTTTGCTTTATGAGTCTCATCTACAAAGACAGCATCAAATTGACTGAAATACTCCTCATCCTTTTTTGTTAATGATTGGTATGTACCTATGACAACATTAGAGCTTTTTCTTAATTTAACACCAGCATAAATTTGTTGAATCTTAATAGGCACCCTACCTTTATTATATTCTTCAAAATCACCACTCGCTTGTAAGACTAAACTTACGTTAGGTACAATCATTAATATTTTCTTTTTACCTAATTGCTCCATCATATATGCTACAACCATAAATGATATCAGAGTTTTACCAGCTGATGTTGCTAATTCTGCTAAACATCTTCTGTACTTTAAAATTTTAAGGGCTGAATCAATTTGGTAATCTCTAGGCTTAATTTCAGAAGTAGTAAAGAATTCGTCTACCCATGTTCTAAAAGAATCTTCAACGATAGAAGTATCAAAAATATCAGTAATTCCATTTAACGTAAATTCATAATCATATTCTTTGCAAATATCAATTACTTCTTTCCATAAACCTGCTGGGATTTTGTTTCTTTTAATAAATGAAATATTCCCATCCCATACCTTTTTCTTGACAAGGGGGTGGAATCTCCATCCCTCTATTTTCTTAGTAAGACTAGATTTTAATTGTTCATATTCCAATTCTGTACATGAATCAATTACTAAATACTTTTTATTTTCCGAAAGAGATAGTTCCATTAAAATTCTTTATCGTCTAAGCTTATTCTGTTTCTTATTGCAAATGCCATGTTATCTAATGTCTTAATACATTCATAATAATAATCTATATGAGACTGTAGCATATCTAATTGTGTCCTAAGTGTAGAAAGATCAGCTTTTATAAATTGGTGTTTTTCACCATTAGTTAATTTGACGTCATAGTCAATTGAATACTCTCGGTATAGTTTCTTATAATACTTATCCCAATTAGCATTCCTTTTATATATGGTGGTTTTAAAATCAGTTACTTTATCTAATAGTATTTGTCTATATGATAGCATTCTAACTTGACACTCCGCTAATTCATTCATATTTTTTAACATGGAAACTAGATCACGTATCTTTACTTTCCAATCATCTCTATCTGAACCCAGTCTAAGTTCTAATTGATCATTAGCTTCTTTTATTTGTTTATCGTCAAATCCCATTAAAATATTCCTTTATTGTTATTAGTCTTTTTATAATTCTTTATCTTCGGTTGAAACTTCTTTTTAGGTTGAGGTAATATAAAGCCAGTATCTTTTTTACTAAGTTCAATTTTATCAAATTTAGTAAATAGCCTTATTCTCTTTTTAGATTTTTCAAAATCATCATGAAAATCATCTATTTGTTCAACCACGAATTCATCATATTTTTTTATCATAAGAAAATTAAATCTAAATGATTATTTGTAAAATATTTATCCACCTCCTGGAGACAGCCTGTTCTTTTACTATATTCATATTTTATAAGATCATTTAAATCCTTTACCTTTTTCTTTGGTATATTAAAATCCTTTAAATATTTATCCCACATAAAAACAGTTTGCCCTTTCTTTAATTTTTGCATCATCTTAGCCTTACCTTCATAATCGTTATCAAACATATATCTTGCTGTTGGTATTTCATCAAAATCTAATATTTGTTTTTTTACACCAGTTAAACCTAAAGTATTTGACATAAAAAAAGAATCAATAGGACCTTCAAATATTGTGAACTCTCTACCTAAATTAACGGTTAGGATTCCAAAAATCATAGATATCTTATTTAAAGAATCTAGCTCATCTTCAGAAACATTAAGTGGTTTTTTTAATCTATCATAAATCCTTTCTAAATTCCAAGTCTTATACTTAGGACCTCCTGTGTTTTCCAATGCTCTAACCTGAAAGCCAATTATCTTATTATCTTTATTTAAATTAAAAACATATAATTCTTTACGCCTAGGGTCATATCCAAATTTTTCAGTCTTATGATGTAATAATCTACTTTTAAGATATGGGTATGCTCTATATGTTAATGAATTAATAGGATATACATTAAAGCCTAACGCAACTTCATCAAAAGATAATGCTAAACCATTTGCCTTTTCAAATAAATGAAATTCTAAACTTTCACCTAATGAAAAGTTTTTGCTATTATCCTTAATATAATTGAGGACATTAATTCTTTCGTCACCTTCAAAATTTAAATTATGATCCTTTAAAAATACATCTAAACTTTCATGAGCTGAACAATTGTAACAATGAAAATGTAAATTATTCCAATATAAATTACCTCTCTTCTTTCTTACTGAATCTGTTGAATCACCACAATAAGGACATGCAAAATTTAATCTTTCTTTACTTTCTAATAATCTCCTTTTCTCTGGATGAGAATGGTTTTTATGAAGAACTCGGACCACCTTATCGATGATCCGAGCTTTCATATCAGAAGATATTGCTACTTCTGTTGCCATATCATTAAAGATCTAAACCATTAATGAAATCATCAAAATCATCTCCTTTAGAAGAATCTTCTGATTTGGTTTCCACGGCAGCCGTGGCAGGTGTAGCAGTTTCAGTTACCGTTTTAGCGGCGGCTGTAGTTTTTGCAGTTGCAGCAGGAGCCTGTCTTGCAGTTATAGTTTCTATGGAAGATCCAGGATTACTAAACTGTGAAAGAACGCCCATTACCTTGTTTCTCTGTTCATCAGACCATGGTCTGTAGTCAAAGTTACCTAAGTCTGGTGCATCTTTAATAAAACCAAGAATTGCAGTTCTACCTGCATCATCAGCAGTTACATCCTCGCCTTTAACAGACATTGGTGTTTTGCTTCCTTGAAATTTACATGAGTCATAATTTGGATAACCACCTTTCTTTGAAATTACCAATTCAAAATTCTTTCCTTCGAATGGATCGAATACTTGAGTAGGTTCATCAAATTGTGGATTTAACTCCTCATCAATCTTAGTCTTAATCTTGTAGCCAAATTTCATTACTTTAATTTGTCCTTCAAGATCTCTGTTCTGTGGATCCTTTACGATTTGTACTAATGCATAAAATACTTCTCTACGCTTAAGTCCTTCTGACATCTTTTTATCTACAGCAGATTCAGAGTTTCTTAGTTTAAAGAACATATCCTGCACAGGACATTTATCTCCAACCGTTGAAGGTGAGTCTGCGTAAAAGCCGTTGCCATCTCTGTCTTCTAGCCAGTAGACATATTTACGAACGAAAGGTTTGCGTGGATTTTTTGCATTAGGTAAAAACCTAATTAGTGAACGGTAAGTACCGTCTGAACCCTGATCGGGTTTTGGTGTGTAAAGATCACTTGTTGTTTGTGGTCTGTCTCCAGTGTCAAGGTCCTTGACGCTTACACTGAAAATGTCGAATTCATTTGCCATTTTTAATTGCCTTTTTTAATTGTTTGTTATTTATTAATTTAATTAAAGCCATAACAAAGCATTGCCTATTTTTAATTTGCCCGGGTATTGCCAATATTCTTTGCCTTGTTATATGCCATTTTAAAAGTCCCTGAATAATCAGTTCCTTTGTTTATTATATATTCATAGCTCTACTTAGTTTCACACTAAACAAAACTTTTTTATAGTATAATAGCAGTTACATCATTTTCTCTGATGCTGAATATAGTTTCGCTATTATATTTAAATTCTGTACCTGCTAAGTCATGAAATAGTATTCTTGACCCAACCTTTATGTCCTCATCTTCTATGTCACCACCAACAGAAAGAATAGTTCCAGAGTAAGGTGGAGCATACTGCCCTTCGCTTTTAGGTACATATATATTACCAATTTTTTCTGGTAGTTCATCTTTTTTAATAAATATTCTATTTTTTATTGCCTTTATCATATTATTCTGAAACTAAGTTACGATTGCTGTATATAAAATTTAACAGATTAAAGAAAGAAAAGTATGTAATTACTAGATTTAAAGTATTAAGTGGTTTTCTATGTATTAAGTATTCTATGACCACCCTTTTTCTTTATTTGCATTTAATATAAAATATGCATCTACTAAATCATCAATAGGCTTTGGGATCTTTTCTGAGAAGTCTTTACCTTGAGTCCATTTCCATAAATTAGTATTCCTTAAATCTTTATCATTATGTACATCGTCTTGGAATGCTTTAACCATATAATGTTTATTTGCATTACCTTTACCTGCTAATTTCTTTACGTGAGATGGTTGGTATATTGAAATATTTTCTACTCCCCAAGAATTAACTATTTCATTTCTTAGGAATGTATTGTACTGAACTATGTCAATGAATGAGTTCCCTTTCGATCCATACGAAAAACCTTCTAATGCAATCTTATGATCTTCGGTTCCATATAAAGTTATTAAAATAGTAGAAATAAGATCTGCTATGTTTTGACCATCAGTTAATTTCTCACGCTCCCTGCGCAAAAAATCCTTATCTTGTACATGTCTATAATAAGGAAATCCTAAAATAGTTTTATCATCCATTAATTCCTTATGAACTGAGAATGACTTAGGTATCTTTCGAACACCATCATCCCATATTCTATTACCGTAATTAAAAAATGTAATAAATGTATATTTGCCTTTATTATCCTGAGTACATGTACCTGGACTATTAAGAGAAAAATCTATACCTGTGTAAATCAATTATATTAGATTAAAGTCTTTTACCTAATACTGCACCTAATGCAGCACCAATTAATCGACTGGTTAGTAAATCATATAAGGCTCCTTTTTGAATACCTAATACTTTAGCAATTGCTTTACCAACAGTTTTACCTAATGCAAAACCTGTTAGTCCACCTAAAATAGAACCTAGAATACCTTCATTAATTATTTCTTCCATAATAGCTTCTAAATCCTTTCCATTATTATGTTCTTCCATAATTCTATCAACCGCCACATCTATTGCAATTTCTTGCTCTTCTGTTAGATCATGAGATTCAGTTAATATGTTTTGTATGTCACCTAACGAATTTTCATTTTCGCTAAGATAGTCTTTAAATGTTTTCATTGCTTTTCTATTTGTTTATATATTAGACAAGATTAACTATAGTTTCTAGCACGTTATAACTAAAGTCAATATCAAATGTTTGAAATTCTATAGTATTACTTGAAAAGTTTAAATCTAACGCGCTAACACCTGTCATTATCATATCCTTTAATTGGCAAGTTACAAAAATGTTACCATCACCATCGATCATCTGTAAACCAATTCCTTCAGGTACAAATGGATTTTTACCACTTAGCTTATAATAGTAATCAAATACCTCAACAGCCATCCAGTAATTTACCCACCCATCAAATGCTTGCATGGTTATAGTTAGAGACTTATCATATAATTCTTGCTTTGGTAAACTGGTTCTAAACCTTCTAGTATTACCAGGGAAATCATTTTGCGATACTGGATCAAATGAAGGTCCAGGTAGATTCATTGATTGTATACCATAATTAAAATAATCTATAGGTTCTTTAATCATTGAACCTGGCATACGATTTAAATATGGTTTATACTTATCTGAAATTTCCTTAGGAATAAAATTTCTAGGGAATTCAAACTTAAATTGGTTATTTCTTGCGCTTAATATCATATCTTAAATTATTATGATGGTCTATTTGGACCTTGCTCTACAGGATTGCTTGCAGTATTAAATTCCTGATTAGCTTTGGATGCCTGTTGCCAAAATCTCCTTTTCCTTGCACCTGTCTTTCTTTGCTTAGCAGATTCATTCAAACTTTGTATTTGCCTTCTTTTCTTTCTAGCACGATCAGCTAATAACTGAGCATTCCTGGCTTCTTCCATTGCTAACTCAGATGTTGTAGAACCTAACTTTTCATTTAATACCTCAGTCTCATTGGTTAAAGTAATATTTGATTCTTGTAGTGATATGATAGTATTATTTAATTCTTCTATAGTTTCTAATAGTAAAGCCTGGTTAACCTTAAATGAATTTATTACAAAGTCCTTCGTTGCAAGTTCTTTAGCATATAAAGCTGATTGTGCATTTATTTTAGCAGTCATGCTCTGCTGTGTTGCATCAGTTAACCCAAGGAAGGTTCCAGTATACAGTACGCTTTCATCACTAACGCCATTCACATCTTCCATTCTAGTAGATACATAAAAATTATTGTTATCTAATGCCAATATCTTTTTAGAACTTTCTTTATCTATTCTAAATAATACTTGGCCTTGTGCAAGATCAACATCCTGTACTTGTGTCCAATTAGGAATTCTTATTTCATCGTTCTCACCAACAAAAACTAATGTAAGAGTACCTACATTGCTAAGATCTATTGGAGTGTCTGTTGAATTAGTAACATTTTCAGCACCAACTGTTTCTTGTTGTGATTCTGTACTTGGTCTTATTTCACTAGTCTCATCATATAAAGTAAATATAATGTAATCGTCAAATGGTGAAATTCGAATTGTCCCATCGCCATTAGGTAAAAGATCAGCATTTGGATTTAATGTCACAAACCTTTGATAATATTCTATATAAGGTTTAGTTCCTGCAACATTAGTAGTAATACCTGCTGGTGTTGTGGTCACTAAAGGTATTGTACTCGCTGGTATAGTTTGTGCGTTATTATTCTGTTGTGCTGCCATCGGTTTCTGTTATTGTTTGTATTTTAGCTGGTGATATTGCAGCCTTAACATTTAATCTATCTCTAAATGAAGTTACATACTTTGTTTTAATTACTAACTGTTCAACTATCTGGTCTGATGTTTGACCAGGTGCAGTGCCTGCTCCACCATTATTTACAATAATATTGGCTCCGTCATTTGGCGCTACTTGATTATAAACATTTGCAACCGTTGGTACAACGCCTAAATTTATTTTCATTAATCTTCTACCATATTTTTTCACATCAAAAGAAGTTAATTTAGCTTGTTTAAGTATCTGTGTATTATCAGCTCTGTTATAAAGCCTAAGTAAATAATTAATAGAGAACGACGCAGCAACCGCGCTATTTAAAATAATAGGCCTAAACAATATAGGATTGTCAAAATTAGTAGTCTGTGAAAATACTTGGGTACTTGTTTTTACAAATGTTGTACCTATCTGTTCACTTACATTGATTTCATGAAATACTATATAATCACCACCTGATGCTGCTGAGTTTAACTGATCTATAAAATTCGAAAATGTAGATCCTGTAACTTTACCGGTTAACTCAAAGTAATCACCACCATCTGATTCAACTACACTTGCATAAAGATTATCATATATGTCCCTGTTTGGTAATGTAACTGCATTTATTTCTTCTACGTTGTAATAGCTATAACTATTGTCTACTATAGTCTCATAAATCCCAGTAGCCTTAAATGTAATAGTTGGTGTATTTAAAAAACCTTGTGCCTCAGTTAATCTATAGCCTAATCCATTCGGCGTTGCCGCGCTAAATTGGTTAACCATAAAGTATAATGAAGGAACTCTCCATTCTATATATGTAGCATAAAGATTATCATTTATGAGAACAGGGTCAGGATTAAATACTGGAGTATCAGTCTTTAAGAAATTAATAGAAGATAGATTAAGCATAACACCATCTCTCCTTGGTACTAGTGTTTCAAAAATAATACCATCATAACCAGTAAAAGTAAAACCTGATATGAAATGTATTCTTATTTTGTCATATGCAATATTCTGTTCTGGTACAAAGGTCTGTAATAAATTTGTACTATCTGTTAATTCTGGATCAAAATCATTATAAGGTACACCTATGTCTGTATCTAAATACGCATACTGTGTTTTGTTTTTATTAATAGCAACCGCAGAAATATCTCTGTAATTCCCCATCTCAGCCGATACACTATCTGTATTAAAAAGGTAACTACCTTGTGTATGACCATCTCTCATTATCTCTATTGGATAAGTAGCAGTATTAAGCTCAGTCGGGTTTGCTTGGCTAGTATAAATATACTCCAATAAGATACCGTCAGATATTTGTATAAATTTAGATGATTCCATTCTTTTTATTTATTTACCATTGTAAAAACTTTGGTGTATAATTTAATCCTATTCCTACGTAAGGTCCAATACCGTTTCCGGATAAACCTACACCTAGCTGTAAACCTATGCCTAGTGTTTTTCTATTTTCATATTGTAAACTTTTAAATGCTTTACCTTGTTGATCAATTAATATTCCTTGCGCGCTATTAAAAGTAGTTCCAGGATAATCGGTTAAAAGATTTACAAATAACTCCTTTGTCTTAGTATCTCTAATGAGTGATGCTGTTAGAAATATGTTTTGATTTAATTCTATTGTTGCATTTCCAAAATTTACATTAAGGTCATTTAATTCATAAGGTACAAAAACACTAACATCTCTAAAACTTTTACCCCATGTAGCAGTATCAGATAAACTTAATGCTGAATTAAAATTACCAACCACTGTATCAATAACAGTAACAGGTACCTCAACGATAACTTCCTGTATAACTGTTTCAGTTTTAATAATAGTTACTGGAGGTTTACCTTTCTCAAATTCAAGTTCGTCTACAATTTCTTCTAAAGATAAATTTAATGCCCTGATCTCAGCTACTGCATTACCATTCTTATCAATGTAATTATCAATAGTATCTAATGAAGCCTTCCAGTTATTTGAAATTTTATTAGCCTCGCCTTTAGCTTCGTCGGTAGCTTGACACTGTCTAAGTAACAACATACATAACACAACAATACCACCTAATAAAAACATTCTCGTGTTTTTAGGATCAGTAAGTATTCCTATTATGTTTTTTAAAATTATCATGCGCCTTCTTCGTAAAATTTCATTAACTTATATGGTGTAACGTTACTCTCTCCATATTTTTCAATTAACTTATCCATAAACTTTTTCTCTTTACCTTTCATAGTATCGAGTTCATCAAAAAGGTTATCTCTTTTATCTGCTAGACTCTGTATGCTTTTTTGCATAAGATCAATAGAAGTTTCAATTTCCTTGTATCTATCTATAAATACTGCTAATTCTTTTATTTCTGGTTTTGTCATTTTATCTTTGTTTAAATATTATTATGATGGTGAGTTTGCTGGTACTTGCATTGAATATGATATTGGTATTGTTTCTACAAAGGTAGATATTGCACTTAATGATTTAACAGTCCATCCTTTTTGTAAAGTTAAACCTCCTGATGCATCCTGTGTACTCCCGTTATAAAATACTTGAGGTCCCATGTTACTAAAACTAAAACAAAACAGGCCGTTATAGCAGTTATAGCTTGTTGTCGCCCCAATAGTAGTAATATCCAGGACATCAGTTTGGATCTCTCCTGCTTTTAATCGTGTTATAAGTCCATTGTTTGACATATTTTCATAGTATACATTAATTGTACCGTATTGTGTTGCGTAGTAACATCGAGATGGCGAGCAGTATTCAAAAAAGTTTGGCATTGAGAAAATTTCTATCATATACTGCTGGCCATGTACCATTGAGCTACCATTATATTTTAAAACTAAATCACATTCCCAACCCACATTCGTCTGATGAGGCATACTGGTTAAGAAGGTGTAATTTGACACCGCAGAAAAATGTCCAATATTAACTCTTAGGTATGGGGTACTTGCGGTAACATCGATAGTTCTCCCATCGATATCTGTAGCATCGCCCATAGGCGAGAGATTAAGAACTTGATGTCCGTTATCACCACCATATAATATGTTATTACTTATCTTGGTTGTTTTATGGTCAACTCTAAATTTCTCAGATGGAGGATTACTACGATCAGAACCAGATCCAAAGAATTGATTAGGGACTTCTGCATCACCCTCAGTAATAAAGATACCTAAAGCATCACCACCTGTCGTATTTGTTGGATAGTCAGGTTTACCAATTATTATAGTATCAGAACCATCATTATATTGTTGATATTGTACACCACTATTTGTGTTATAAGAACTGGCTCCTGCTTGGTTAACTATAGATCCACCGAGTATAGGATTTGATGCGACAGCCGCGTTAGTAAATTCATGTTTATATACAGGCGAATCAATTAAATTATTAGGGACACCTGTTGTTCCACCCGTCCATGTCATTTTACCTTGAATTGCAGTTGCTCTATTCGTAACATTATTTATAAATAACTCTATCTTTGGTGGAACCGTACCACCAACACCACCTAATGTAATTTTATCATTAGCTAGAGCTGAAATACTTCCACCATTAGTAGTTGCATCTAGTGCTATGAACGACGCTACCGTACCAGCAATAATACTTATTTCACTATCATCTATAAAAATGTCGTTATCATCAACTTTAACAGAAATCTCATTTGCGCTCTCAATAAATGTTGAACCACTACCTGATGTATTAATGTTAATATCTCCTGATCCTGTTGATTCAATATCTATGCTTGCTGTACCTACTGATTGTAAATCAACAGCACTAGCAGTGGTCACAACAGAATTACCTCCTGTAACTATACTCGCACGGACGGCTGCATTTAATTTAATGTCACTACTTGAAACTACGTGCCATTCTTGCGCCTCTGATAGGAATGTACCATCCAATGAACTGGTTGAAGGTATGGTTATACCACCACCCATTAATAATTTACTTGCCGAACTCGCACCAATAGTAGAAACATCGAACTTGCCTGGTGCTGAACTACCTAATGGTGTAAAAGAATTAACTTGAATTTTATAATCTGAATTATAAAGACCACTTGCAGGTGGACCTGGCATTATACCTGTAGTAAATTGATAACCTGCACCAGATCTATATAGTTGCCCTCGGTTTGTTGTTTCAACAGCAAATCCAACAATATCATTAGAACTTCCTAGAGTACTTGGTGCTTTTGGTACATTTATATTTAATGTATCATCAGCCGATAGCGTAATATTAGATAACTTATTAATACTACTTTGTTCAAACCGTTCAGTATTAGTACCGTCAGCACCACCCATAAATCTTAAGGCGACTGCACCAGTATTCTTTTGGTGGAGAAGGAAAGATGTATTAGATGAATCTAATTGCCCTGCAAAATCTGAATCTAATTGATATTTCCTTGATAGAGGTATACCTGCATAATCAGCATCATCCGGGCCTGCAATACCAACCGCAAATGTAGGAACACCTTCATTGTTGGTACTTATTGTATTAGAAGCAGGTGGCATTAATGAAGGATAACCTACGTTCTTTGCCGTTTTTGCATAATTATTTGGGGGAGCCGCTCCTGCCGGGTTACCTGGTGATGGTGCATTACCAAATTGTGATAAACCAACAGATGCACCGGTAGGTCCTGCGGGACCAGTTAAATTTATACCAGTCAATTGCCATTGTAGAACAGTACTCTGGTATTCCCATACATCACCGTTATTCTGTAAATAATAATCAGCAACTAATGGAAAAATTGTTGGCGGTGTTACATTTGGATTATCAGTACCTTCATACCATTCGCTTCCTCTTTCGCCCCTACCACCAATTGGCCCAGGAGGTCCTTGTGGCCCAGCAGGTCCAGCCGGACCACCACCATTAAGGATCAATTGATCAAAATTAAAATTAATTTTATCAACTGCCTGTGAAACAGTATCAGAAGCAATTAAGTCTTGTATGGTTATTGCCATTTTATTTCTATTTTTTAACTATAGTAATACTAAAGCCAAACGACTCAGTAAAACCTTTTCTTTTGTTATATATTAGGCTAAGATCAAATGGATTTGTATTTAGTAGTTTTGAACCTACTGAAGTATTAACGGTTAAACCGTTTGCTAACTTTGCCTCATTATCTAAAGATGCAGTAGTAAAGTCATCTGGTAGCTTCTCTCTTGTACTCTTAAGATAAAAATCAACATTAGATACCTTATATAATTGTAAAATATTCTGTCTTATGTATCTTTCAACATCATCATCTAGTGTATCTATATCACCAAAGCTAAATTCAGGTTTGATGAATTTTTTAAATTGTTCTTTAATTGGCCCAGATAAGAATTCAATTAATCTTTTTTGTATGAATAAGTAAAATGAAATAGAAGTTTCGTTGTCAGTTGACATAAATGTACCATCGATCAACGATGGCTGCTTAATTGCATCTTTTCTAAATTCTTCTGTATATAAGAAAGTTTCTAATTCTATTTGCTGAGGTACTTTTAAGTACTTAGAACCAAAGAAAGATTTTTTCTCGGTCATCGACTTTGTACCTATTATAGATTCTACTTCAGTCTTATCAATACTCTTTCTAAAATATGAAGGCTCCCAGTTAGAAGAAAATATATAAAAATCACGTTTCGTAATACCTATTTCATTAATAAGAGGATATAAGCTTAAGAACGCGTCTTCTGTTGATAGCTCTAAAACGGTTGATGGGTCTTCTTCATTTACTTTGTGGTAAAATAAATTTTTCAATTGACCAAAGTTAGTAACATCACTACTATTAAATTGGGTATTTGCATATCTACATAACTCTTTTACTTTCTCTTTGTATACAGCATCATCACCAACAATAGTAAGTAAATCAGCATAAGGATCTCTGAAGAAAAGTAATTCCTTAGATGTAGGTTGATAATAACCTGCATGTCTACCGATAGGTGTTATCCTAGGTTTTGTTTGTAATGATAAATCATAACCGATAACATCAGTAAGGTTAAACACAGTAGGCTTGGCTGGATCCGGTAGTCTTCCTATGTATACTGATTTTAAGATATCTTCCTGTGCCCTGAGTTCTACTGCAAAGGTTTGCGCAATATTGCCATCTGCTTGTAATACTCGGCTACCTTCCTTATCAATAGTTTCATATATAATATTTGGGTTACCTTTGTTAACATTTTTAAGTATAGAGGCAAAACCAACATCAGTGAGCCTAGCAGTATAAGAATTAAAACCGCCACCTATTACTGTATAATCTGCAGATTGCATACTTAAAACCGATGGTGATAATCCACCTGGTATAAAATTTGAACCGTTTTTAATAAGTGTCTTTGCGAAAAATTGATTATCAGATAATACTTTTACAATATCTTTAACTTCATACGTATCTACACCATTTACCGAAATCTCTATAGAATTAAAATTACCTTGATCACCAATAGTAACATCACGTAAAAACCGAGGTGCGTTTCCATTTATATCTGTAGTACCTTGTACAAGATATGCACCTACTGTAGGATTCCATCCAGATGCAGATAGATTAATAGCACCTTGTAAAGAACCGTCTTTATATACATACTGATTAGCAACAATCTTTGGTACACATTTATTAGGTCCTGGTTGACTTAAATAATCACTCTCATAAGAATACAATGTAGTACGATCTATGCTTTGATCTCCTATACCATTTATACAATCATTTTCTAATGTTAAGAAAATCATCATAACTAAGGTTTTCCATTTATCATTTTTAACAAACTTAATCTGCGTCTCTGGTTTATCTGGTGCATTAGGTATAAGCATAGCTGAAAATCTATAATCATTAAACCTACTATCAGTAACATACTTTAAAGACCTGGCATTAAAGTTAGGCATTGCTGAAGGATCTGCTTTAGGTTTTGCTATTATCCTAACACCTCTTAAAAATGCTTCTGCAAAATTCTTTTCATCCCCACCACTAAATCTACCATACCTTAATTGCCTATCTATTAGTTGAACAGAACTGCTTTGCGTAAATCTATCTATAATAAAATAATCATTAAAATAATCTTTGTCTACTTTTTGGAATGTACCTGGTGTATAAACGGCTCCAGTTAAAGGATTAGTTTCAATAGTATCTGTTGGGGCCTCATCAATATAACTCCAAGAACTTTCTATTGCTGCATTATCAGTTGAGAAGTAATCTGGAAATTCACATAAGTAATACCACTCGTGAGTAAAACCTTCAGCATCTTGCCCTTGTGTGTATTTAGATGGTGCAAAATTGTTTGGACCAAATGCCTCATTAACATTTAAACTATATGGTAAATTTCTAACATTTTTACCATCATTAAGCCAAGACCATTTATTTATGTAAGGTATAACTCTCGATGCTACTGATTGTTGCCTCAGGTAATTTTCTTCTAATCTTTCGTACTCTGAAGATATAAAAGTATCAAAGTCTTCATCAGGATTTGCATCTCTTAGTAATCCTATAAGTTTAGCAAAACCACCTGAATCATAAAAAGTTCTTACTTCAGGGTTAGCACTAATATTTAAATAGTCAGCTATATTATAAGGTTCGTTTGCAGTAGGGTCAACTTGGTTATATTGATCATACTCATAATCCAATTCACCTAACTGGCTATACATAGTACTAAAGAAATCATAATCAAAATCTCTAGCAGGGAATATTGAAAATCTACCAAAAGAAGGTTTATAATCTGAGTATAGTGCAACTTGTCCACTATTAGTAACTAATATTTGGTTATCGTCTAATGTTATAATTACGTAGTCATTAATTTCCTCATAGCTCGTTACTGTACCTGTATTATCAGTTACAGGATTCTCTAAGTATGGCACCCAATTTCCTATTTGCGCATAACCGTTTCTTGATTGTATCCAATTACCTAATGTAAACCTATCTTGGTCACCATTTGCAACTCTAAGTAACGACGACTTAATATCATTCCCTCCAACTAAATTTTTATTAGGCTCTGCTATTGAAGTTGCAGGATATGTTGTAATGTTGTTAACTTGTAAAGGGTAATCTACGTAATTGAGTTCAAAATTAAGACGGTTAAATCTACTCCCACCAAACCTAGATTGTACATAAACGGTATCATCATTATAAGAAGCCACAAAAAATCTTTTCTCTGGAGATATACCTTGGTTAATAGCATTAGTTATTGACTTTGCTATTTCTTGTGGTGTACCATTTGGATTCCAAAACTGTAATTTATTTTGACCGGGTACTGGTGCTTCTATTGATGTAGCCGCTACTTCACCTATTAGATCAACACCATCATAGAATGTAATCTTTACACCGTTTGTTAATTCATTTAATATTTTAAATGAACATGTGGCGGTTCCCTTTCTTTGTATTATTTTAGCGTCAGCAAAAGTATCAGGCTGTTTAAATCCAGTAAATTTAGAAATATCAATATTAGTGTCAAAAATTCTTATTTGATTATCACCCCATCTCGAACCTTTTTTTACTGTGTGAAATTGATTCTCCTTATCTTTAACATAAAATATAGACTCAACTTCGTTTACTCTGGTTGGTGTTGGGAGCCCTGTGATAGTTTCTGTTTTACTAGGATCTAAGTAGAGTATAATACCACTAGTGTTTGTCATTTCAAACGGAGTATTAAGTTGCTCAGATACCTGATTCACTGTAGTTATTTTAGGTAGTTGCGTTTTCTCTGTATTTTTATAAAAACCCTCTCCAGAGATATCAAACAAACCTTCCTCTACTTCATTTACATATAACCCAAAGTATCTATTAACTGAATAGTCAGCGGCATTAACATCAGAGAATAAAAACTCCATGTTAATTAAATTTGCCAACAAAACATTATTACGTTCAAACCCTTCAGTAAAGAAAAATTCGTTTTGTATTATAGTAGCATCTTGTGTAACTATACCATCATATGAAAAACTACCAGCTTGAGTAAAGCCACCTTTAGTATAATTTATACCTGCCCATTGCATCGGCTCGTCCTTTCTCCATGATATTTGGAGTGGTGATTTAGGAAATGAATCTTGTGATCTGTAGTTTCTAATATAAGCACCAAGTACACTGTTGGTAGTTAAATCAAATGTTTTGATTGCTGTGCAATTCTCTAAAACATTTTTTGTAAACTCGGTGGACGTTTGCGCATTAAGGTAATTTGCATTCTGTAGAGTTTCATTTATATTATTAACAGCAGCTGGATTATCTATTCTAAATATTACAAAATTATCTGGAATATCTTCATTTAACCACAAGGGTGCTAGCATACCTAGGTCTTCTGGATATGAATTGGAAGCAACCGATCTAGTACCTGCTGAATAAAACATTTCATATTGGTTTTGATATTGCGAAAGTACTGATATGTCTTGGAATTCTTGAAATACTTCATACGCTAATTTAGCAGGAAATTTTCCACCCTGAAAAAATTTAAAGACATCACGATCATAGGTATCTTTACCACTAATCTTAAATGCTTTAAATGTAGATGATGACAGCGCAGTGTTTGCATTGAATGATTCTAAGTATAAATCATTACCATTACTAACAAGTTTTACATTACCTGTTAATTTAGGATTAGTCCTAGCTATGCTATAAGATGCTTTATCGAAAAGTTTTTTGGCCATTTAATTTTCACTTTTTTTATTTATTCACCAAACGGTTAGCGAAAATTAAATATTTAAAATACGTTACCATTAAAGCTTTCATCTTTAAAAAGTCCTTTGTTAAAACCGCCACTACTTCCGCCGCCTCTAACAACCTCATTAACTCTAGTTGCAGTAACCGATGGGCTTAATTTTGTTAATACTTTTTCTAAATCATTTAATCCTTTAGTAACCGTCTTACTTGGGAATACATCTAAATTAAGTTTATTTGATCTGTATGCCGCAAATACCTCAATGTCATATTGGAAAGGGTCTTGGTTGTTAGGGTAAATATCAAACCCAATTTTCTTGGCATATGATAGGTTAGTGGTTGACCCAGTAGAATCTCCACCAATATTACCAATACCACCATCAGCACCTGAACCAGTCCCAAAGTAATCAGTCATTCTATACTGAAATACTAAAGGTATGTTTAATGAATTAGATTGTCCAAATTGTATTATTTTAGATGATTGTACTGAATCGCCACCGGTTTGTATTGATTCATGAGTATCACCTGATAAAAATAAATATGATCCACAACTATGTGTACCTAATGTATATTGATCGAATGTTTCAAATGATGTTTTAATATTTCTACTATACCCAGCACCACCATCTACTAAATTAGCATTGCTCGGATCGCCTAGTGTTGGTATAACTGTAATTGAAGGGCTAGCTTGTAATGTTTGACCGTTTGGCCACACTATCCCAGAAAAGTTTGCAGAATTAGCTAATTGGATTAAATCTAATGTTTTTTCATTTAAATATATTGCTTGATATTTTCCTAGGTTTTCTTTTGCTGTTAGATTTATAAATTTGGATTGTCTAAATAAAACATTTGCAGTACCATTTCCTGTTGGAAAATTTGCACAGTCAACTCCACCTACTGGTGGTGTTGTTGGTAATACAGTATTACTAGTATCACCAGTTAAAGTTTCATATGCTTTTCTATAAGCAGCATAACTAGTTACCCATGGGTGAGTTACCTGAACCTCTAATGTTTCATCACCAGTAGAAACAGGATAAGCCGATGCGGTAGTAGGCGTACCATCATCGTTAAAACCACCACCCCAGATAAAATCAGAAGAATTAGAGCCACCTGTGTCATTATCTCTACCATAAAAGTTTTCAGCAGTATCTAAGTTAAATGTAAAATCACCATCCCCTGGCCTTCTATAACTGTAAAAATCTTCCTCAGAAGATACATCGCTAAATCTACTGTTTATAAATTGATTTTTATTCTGTGTAGATTGAAATGGTGCTAATGAAACGGTTTGTCCATATTGGTTACCACCGGCTGTAAAACTAGGATTAGTTAAAAGAATAGGAGTTAAATCATATTTCCTTAATGTATTATAATCAGCATCATCAGTTTTAAATGTTGGTTGGTTATTGCTTTGGTTCGCTTGGCTATTATCTAACCAAGGGTATGTAGCAGGTAAAATAACTGTACCACCTGTAGCCTCGGATTGTGAATATCCAGGATTTTCAGATTGCTTAACCATTCTATTTCGGTTACCCGATATTCTTGCAATTAATCTTAATCCAGTTTGTTCATTATTAGCTAAGTTAATAAAGAATGTTTTAGATATAATTGCACCTCTAGCATCATCAAGATTTGAAACTTCTGATGTATAGAAACCAGCGAATATTCTAGTAACAGAATTTCTTTTTAAGTTAGTAACATTACCTTGATCATCTATTAGTGTTACCACTAAGTTACCTTGTGCATTTGCAAGTATTTCTTGGAATAGATCTAATTGAGATTGCATCTGTTGTAGTTTAGTAAACAGATCAATAGGAGTTTGGTTTTCTGATAAAAAGCCTGATGCAATAACTGGAGATGAATGAGCATAATAACTTTCGTTTGCAGTAAAAGAACTACTTAAATGCTGTTGTATTCCCATCTCATTTAAATCTTCCTCTAAAGCAACTTTCGCTAAATCTTGTTGATTTTGATTTACGATAGCTTCAGTAGCATTATCAGAACTAAGATCTGCTGGGAATATTACAATTACAGAATTAGACCATTCACTTTCTAGTGGATTAGATGGCCATCCTGCTTCTGAAATAGCTTTTACTTGAACTTCAACTTGTTCACCTTTTCTTATAGGAATATCTAATTGATTAATATTAACTGCATCTGCATTATCTGTATTAATAGGTACCCATTGATATACACCAGTTAAAGAACTTTTTCCTCTAGGTCTTAATGTACTCTCTACAATATTATAGTTAGAAAATGCACCTTGTGTATCACCTGTCCCGTCCTTAAAAGTAAATTGGTCAACTGGGTTAGCAGCACCATCGCTTGATAAGTATCTATATCTTGTTTTAAATTTAACTATTGATTGTGTACCGGTTGCTGGTGTAGACTTTTCCTCAGGCATTGCCCAAAAGCCACGAGTTCTATATTTAGGTGATATACTTGATACTGAATTGTCTTTTGCTTTTGCATCTATCTCTTTAACTACTGATGCATACAATTCTGCTTGCGAAGATCTCTCTGTAATTAATCCTTGTAAAGCATTCTTGTCAGCATCTCTCTCAACTTCAGTTTGGTAGTTAGTAGTTTGAATTTTTGTTCTACTTTGTGAAATTGCTCCATCTAATTCTTTTAATGTAGCTTCTATAGTATTCTTTTGATTATTAAGATCGGTAAGTTCTATTATCGCAGGTGAATCACTTACTTGTGCATTAATTAATTTAACACTAAAATCACCATCATTTAAAACTGGTGCATTTGGAGTAACACCTTCTCTTGTTGTTGGTATCTTGTCATCAGCAAACGAAAGTAACATAGCTCCAAAATCTATTGCGCTTTGTTGATAATATTCTGCTAAAGACTGTTCGACACCCTCTGTATTTATAGTCGTTAAAGTATTAGTATAATAACCACTACCTGGAGACCAGTTAACAGAAGGTATTTTTGAATCTGGATCAATAGGTTTAACAAAAGTAACACATCTTTCATTAAAACCTACAGTAACATCAACTTGTACGTTATCTTCTATTGCCGATGATATTTTTAATATATCAGCACCTATTCTAATAGCCTGAGACCCTTCGACTAATTCTACAATAATCGTATTAGTACTTGAGTCAACTTTTGTAACTCTATATCTTGTATTAATAGGATTGTTAATAACCTCAAGACTATCACCTACCGATAACTGTACCGTGTCATCAAAATCAGCCTCTGCATCAGTATAAAAAATCTTATTTAATTTATATTGTTTCCTTTGTGATGTTACACTAGCACCGTTTATTTCCTCTGTAACAACAGCATCTGATATTCTCAATACACTAAAGTTTCCAGTATATCTTTTTAATCTCGGTGGTAAATCTACTACAGCTTCATCTAATACATATGAAATATTTCTTTCAACTATTTGTTGTAAAAAATCATCATAACTAAGATCTGCTCTACCATTATAAGTATTATTAAAAAAATTAACTTTAGCTTGAGTATTAGTATTTAAAATAAATCTTTGTATTATAGCCCTTTCGGTATCTATAGGAACTTGCCCAGTTAAATCAAAAGAGACATAAAGAAGTGGATTAATTAATTCTTCAAAGAACCAATTAGGCTTTATATTAAAACTTTCAATAGAATTAATTGAAGTCAAATCTTTAGCTTCAGTAGGTAACTTAGATAATACTAATTTTCTAAATGTACCATCAGATAATCTTATTGAACTATCTTGCCCATTTAAATTAGTAATAGTATCTATATTAGTTTGTAGTCTATCTACTGAATTCTTTAAGAAACCAAAACTAGGAATAGTAACTCTTGAGTTAGTTCCATCATTATTCTGTATGTTAATAGTTACCGACTCATTACTAGAAGTTATGGCCTGATTAACCTTTTCAAAACTTTCTAAAGAATTATTGAAAAGTCTAAGAAGCTCTGGTAAAAGTGTTGATATTGAGTTATTTTCAGCCATTTGTTTTTACGCTTTCTTTTATTATTTATTTAATTATATCAAATACAAAATTTAACACACCTTGCTCTGTACATATAAATTCTATGATAGGTCTTTTAGAAATATTAGCATTAGTTATTACCCCAATTGACTTACCATAAGAACCGCCATTGAGTCTGCTCGGTGCATCTGTCCAAACTCTTATATTTCTTGAACCTATATCTAGGTTATTGTTAAACGCTAATCTAAACGTCTGACCGGTTTTCCACTGTATCATAGTATCATCTATGTAAATATTTAAATCCCCACCTGCCTCATTAACAGTATCCAATCTTATCATATTAGTATATGTAAGTAATTCAGTAAATACCTGAGGTACTGCTTGATTTAAATTTAATGGGCTTGCTGTTGTTATCTGAACTTGACTAGAATCAAAAGGTACCATAAGGTTGTATTCTTGTGTTGCTAATGATACCGTTATAAGATTAGGAGTATTTGTATCCACCCTGATACCAGTACCTTGTCTAACCACATCAGTATTATATTGTAACGACACTGGAACATTTCCATTTGCTAATCCCTGTATCTCATCAGAGTTCTTAGCTATAAGATCAAGTAAAACAGTATCATTAGCAAAAGCTAAAGATGCATTATCTAACTGATTTTGTACACTGGTAATTTGTGCTTGTAATGAAGTGACATCAGCAACATTAGTTATTTGATTTTCTAAAGTTTGAACTTTTTGATCTAATACAGAAAGTTCTAATTGCTGTGTTTGGAATATTTTTGCGGATTCTTGTAGTTGTGCAGTTGCTTCACTGAAGAGCTGCATTGAAAATGTATTATAGTCATTAACAATTGTGTCGATACCTGCCGTTCCTGGTGAAGCATCAAATCTAAGATTAATTTTAAATCCATAACTATTTCCGTTTTGCCCAGTAACTTTATTAGGTTTAAATTTAGGGTATCTTTGAATATAACCACCATCCGTAGTTGGCGTAATATTATCTACTATTAAAATACCATAAAGATTGGTAACTGTGTTTGCCGTGTTGCTTGTGTCTACTAAATCATAATAAACTAATACTGCATTAAATTCAAATGTACTTGCAAGATCACTACCGTTAAATTGAGGAATTGTAGATATTGTAGGATCAGTTACAATTTGCTCATAATCATTAGGTGTAAAATCAACAGTGATTCCATCTAACTCTGATCTTACATATGCAGAACCGTTAAATCCTGCAGGACTTCCATAATCTGCTGGATACTTTCTTATATTAATACTAGTAGCATTCGTAAATGTACCAGGTTCAGTAAAATATGAATCTATACTCGTTGGTGGATTAGGTTCATCCATCCAGTTTGCATTAGGATCTGTATACCCACCGTTTGCAGAAGGGCCTGCTAAAATATTATCATAATCATAAAATGCATTAATACTTAATCCTTGTGGCTGTACTGTACTTGGCCCACGACCTAATATAAATTCGTTCTTGCCTTGAATTCTTAAACTAGGTTCATAATTAGCATCTGAAATTGAATCAAATAAAATTGTTGGAGTTCCACCTACTTCAGTTGGTACATTAATATAAAGCTCTGTATATGCTTCTCCTGCTTTATCAACATTGTTAACAATATCAATATCACCAACATACTTAACAACTCTTCTATATTGCTTTGGTCCTGTTTTTAGTTCGTCTTCTTCAACAAACAGTGGCCTTGTTATACCAGGATTCTTTTCAAGATTAGTAGCATTACGGAACCTCATTGCTCCGGTCTCCTTCATCCATTTAAAAAATACTCTCTCAGCAACAGATCTCTGTATTGTGTTGTCATAACTAGTATCACTAATAATTAACTCTTCTAAATTCAGTGCGTAATTCTGGAGACTTTCGGTAAAGTTGACATTAGGATCACCTTTTAAACCACCACTTGCAATCATACCATCAATAGTATCAAATTGCATATAGTTCTCGTAATTACTAAAAGTATTAGGATCTAACTTATCAAAATCTGGTATATTCAAACACACAAACTTAGAAAAGACTAACTTAGTCTCATCATTGTTAAGTGTCTTTGACAGATCTCGTGCAGATGAAGAGAAGGTATAAAATGTACCTCCATCAGCCTGCGGCGTTTTAATTAAAGGCGTCGTTGCCATGTATTGTTTTTCTTTTTATTAACTTATTGTATACCCAGTTCCACCTACTAAGAACCAAACTCCATTTCCTGTACCATCATTCACACAAAGTAAGTGAGCAGTTTCTCCAATTTGGTCTAAACCTATTGTTGTATTTGCTGGTGCAGTACCAGGTAATACTAACGGAGTTACTGCACCTTTGATGTTTACCACACCAGTTTGTGCTTCAGAGTATACAAAAAATATTTCTTGACCAATAGCTCCATCATTAAGTTGGATAGTTATTGCTGTTGCTGTACTGTTACCTACACGTTCAACTGAGTAAGGTGGTATTGCTGTACTAGTTCCAACAGTAATTACACCAGGTGATCCTGTTGCAAAACCATCGTTTAGTGTTTGTGGATCTACATCATTTCTAAATAATCCGCCTCCGTTAAGATTAAGGTTACCTGTCATATTAACATTGGTTAATACATCAAATGTAGAAGAATTAATATCCAATAAAATTGTACTTAAACCTACTCTTAGCGACTCAGTCTTAACATCATTAAGATTAGTAAGTGTCCCTGCCGTAGGATTGAAGTAAACTTCCATTGCATTAATTTCGCTGGTCAAAATATTGAAGTTATCATTCAATACTAGTCTGGATCCGGATAATGAATCTGTTCCAAGAATTTCTGTTACGCTAATTGCCATTTGTTTTCTTTATTTAATTACTAGGATATTTCTACCCTTTTTATATTTATTCCCATTCGTATCTGTAAGTTCAAGGGTGATTTCATATTTCCCAGGATTCTTAAATAGATATGTTAAGTATTTACTCTCAAAATATATATCAGCTATGTTGGAGTTAGTTGTATTCTTAATAATCCATCTTGGTGTTGCCTTACCTGGAATCTTACATTTATCATAAACAAACATAAGCCAAGTCATTAATGGCAATGTTTTACCATTATTTATAAACTTAGCAGTATTCCAAGTTGGATTACTTGCCATACTTTGCCCTTTCTTATAAATTAAACTAGGGCAATTATCATCACCAGTTGCCCAGGGTGATCCTGTACCGGTAGATGGGCAAACATTATCTCCATCTGCATATACCATATCTACATTTTTAAAATCTCCATGTAAACCAAAGTATCTACATACTGCTTGGACAAACATTTGATTTGCACTTGCATCATAAACAACATTATAAACATACTTATTAATAATATTATTAGTACTTACATTTAAACCAGCAGCGGCTTCAGCTAATGTATTAACAGTTGAATCAAAATAATGCTCGGCAATTTCTCCCTTTAAATTAGTAATCCTAAGATATGTCTCTGGTGCAACTTCTTTAAACTGAAAGAATGCTGGTGTATCACCAGTAGTGCTTGTCATATCCCACCATAGATGATAAGTATCATTCCAACCACCTGTTGTTAAATTCTTCCACTGATACGGTCCACTAAAACTAGCCTTACCATCATTTTGATAATTTAATAATTGAAAATCTGGAGATGCACCTAAACCAAAATTATTTAATATAGCATTCACTCTATCTAAAGATTCATATAGACTAGGGCTTTCCTCATCCCAGGTAACCTCAGGGGCGATAGGCAAATTCCACAATGAACCGTAATCCTTCCAAATATATTTAGATTCGCTATTCCAAGTATAGTCCAATTCTCTTGCTTGGTACCAACCTGAGTATTCTACTTCTCTACTTTCAACACAAATAAAATCAGTCTTAACGTTAGATGAAATATTGTTATATAGATCCCATAGCTTCATCTCTACACTATATGTACCTACGTACGGTAGAATTATTGGCAATTTATTATACTGTGACAGAGGTCCTCTATATACCTTGTAATAAGCTGGTGATATATCCGTCTTGTCTTTATAAATAGTCCACTCTATTTCTTGAAAGTTTCCTCTCTCTATACCATCCCATGTAAATAAAGTTTCTCCAGGTAATTGGTTAAACAACAACTGTGATCCATATATTGATTGGCATGTTAATGTTAATCTATCAACGTTTTGTCCAAATAATCTAACGACATCACCAGTAACTCCAGATTGTTTACTTATATCCCAAAATATCCAAGGGTCTACAAATGCAGTTCGAAGTGCGATCAGTTGGTCATATAATTCATTACGAACATCTGTATCAGTATCTCCTAGTATAGCAGTATAAGTAGCTCCTGTATTTGTATTTGGATCATTAACAGTAAACACATCGCCTGCTACAACACCTTGTGGATCAATATCAAATGTAAAGAATTTATTAGCATCATTTAATTGGTTCCAAGTAGAGTCTACATTATCCCATGTTATATTATTAAAAGAATCATTTTCTAAAATTGTCATGGCACCAACTGGTATACCTGGTTTATCCGGAAGATAATATGAAGATTCACCATCAGGCCATGCACCTACCTTGTTTAGATCTGGCGCATATCTTGTAAAGTAAGCTAAGAACGCATCAGCTAAATCGCTTATAGTAACATTACCCCCATCATACGGGCTACCCATTGGCCCATTTAAATCTGGTCCTATTGGAGCCGGTGGATAAACTTCACTAGCTGATAATGGTCCTAGTAATAAATTTCTACCAACGGCATAAGTTGGAGTAAGAGGTGCGATGTATGCATTACAGTAATTTACAATAGCTTCATCAACAATAGCCTCTGATGCTAAACAAAAGGATGTAAAGGATCTAAGATCTTCCATGTATATACAATCTTTAGTTGAAAGCTTAAAGCTTGTATCTATACCTGCTACAATTTCTCTTTTATCATTCCTACTTATAGTATTTGTAACTTCTAATAATCCGAAAAAATCAGCTTCACCAGTAATATCCTTAATTCTCGCGTTAAGCGGCAAGAATTCATTTTCTAATTTCTTTTTTAAACCAAATAACTTAATTAGTATTTCTTCTATAGTAAAATCATAGTTCTCGGTTGTGATAGGTAAACTTTCCTCATCAAATTTATCAGGTACAATATTATTAATTCTATAAACTAAACTAAATAAGCTAGTTTTTCTAAATCTTTTATTAGGAAGAGTAATTTTCTTATCATTAAGTTGGACTGTAGGATCAAATATATCAATATTATTACTCATAATATATTTTCCAAACATTGGTGAATTAGCATCAACATTTTTCCAGAATTCTCTAACCTTTAATGTATCATAACCAAAGAATTTAATTGCATTAACTAAAGCCTTATAAGATCCTATCCATGGATATATGTTAGATCCCTCTAGCATTATCTCCTTTCTTTTTAGATTCACTTCTTCAAAGTCAGGAAGGAGTTCTTTAATATTAGTATTCCTAAATACACTACTATCAGATTCTAAAATGTTATAGCCCATATTCTGGGTCATGACTTTTAATCTCTCATCCTCACCAACAGTTTCACCCCATACTAAAACCTCGGCAATAATATTTTCGGTACATTGATCTCTTATAAGTAATGTTCGCTTAAAAGTATTTTCTGTTTCAGATCTTATGGCAAAATTAAGCTGTAATGAACTAGATGTAATTTTATCTGTAACAGTATACCCTTCAGGATTTATAGTTTCTGATGAGTCTGAATCCAATGGTATTTCTAATTCTGTTATGACAACTAACGGTGGCCCATCTTCTTCTTGTACTAATGCACTTTGTGTACCAGTATCAAAATCCATATTAAATTGAAATAAAAATATTTCAGTTGGATCAGATGTCTGCCATTCTGTTTCCCAGCTACAAATACCACCAGTAGAACCTGTAGTTCCTGTCGCTACTTCAATCCCATGAGGGAAACCAAATTCTTTTAAGTTTGTATTCTTATTTACAAATTCCTCAAGTATAAATAATTGACCAACTTCAAATAAACCAATAGACACCTCAGGCAAGTACATAGTACCTGACCATCTATCATCAGTTTCATTGTAATCAAAGTTTAAATACTTACCTTGCTTATCAAAGAAATTTAAATGTTTCCAATTTCCCATCTTAATTTATTTTTTGATAATCTTTAGGTACACCAAAATTATAAAAGATTCTTAGATACTTAACTTTATTAATCCAAAATACCATAATAGGTTTAAGGTAAGTATCTATAAAAGTACTAAGTCTTTCATTTCTAAACATATAATTAGAAAATGAATTCTTCATAAGGTTCTCACCATAATCATTCCCTAAGTTTTTTAATTTCCACCCTTCTTCATACGTAGCTTTATATACGCTAGGCATTCCGGTTCGTCTTGTTGTAAACTTATTCATATTACTTTCCTTGTATTGCTTTTAGTGTAGGATTATCTTGTAGCCTACCAGTATTTGTACTCCTAGAATTTCCAGATGTAGCTATTGTTGTACCTCTAGTTCTTTTAAGATCTTGGAATTTAGATTGCTGTGTTTTATTATAAAGGTTATTTGGTATAGTACCTTTAAAGAAAATATTTAACGAACTTATTGCATTCTTGTTTGGGATATCTTCGTAGAATGTTCCATTCCTATCATCCCAACCACCTCTTATGATTGCTAAATCCTCTGGTCCAATTACCACATCACCAAACTCGTCTAATCCTATTTGTGGATCTTCCCCTTCAGTAATCATTACTTTTTTAGTTTCTATCAAAACTCGTTGATCTGTGACTGGGTCAGTTCCGTAAACTGGAACTTCATAAAATCCATCTCTTATAGCCTTTTCATTTTTTTCTGATATAAAGAATACATTTACCGAATCTATACCATCTACGTTTTCAATTATTGAAATTAAATCCGATCTTGGAATTCTATCTCTTCTATTAACATAAATAAAATATGTACTAAGTTGTTCTCTTATTGATGCATGAATTTCATCCTTGTCGAAACCTTCAACATATCTTAATACAATATTTAATGCATACCTTACAATAACAGGATCATTAATTCTAACCTCTGCTGTTACTAATTGTCTACCACTTTTATTTAATATTTCATAAGTCATTTCCTTTTCATCAGCTGTCATGCTAAATTCATCAACGGGTACATTGAAGTAATCCTTATCACTAGTTATCTTTTTTGCAATATCTGGAATTAAGAATAAGTAAATAATATTATCATCATCTAAGTATTCATCATCTTTAGTATTATAAGCATCTACAAAAGAAAAGTAATCATACTTACTTAAATAGTAAATATAATTATTTGGATTTGCTAAAACAAATGAATTACTTTGGTATGGTGCAATTAATCTAGTAAATGCAGGATCTTCACTATCAGAACCAAACATAGGATTACGAACAATGTTTAACGATAATACTTCATTAAGATCAACTTCATTACCTTGTGGATCTGTTGCAGGATCTTTAAATTTCATATCTAAATTTTTACCTCCTATATTTCCAGCAGAGCCTCTTGTTTTTACGTAAGTAACTTTAATAATTGAACCTAAAGCAGGCGGTTCTCCAAATTGTCTATTACCAAAGAAAACGGTTAATCCACCATTTACACTAGTTTTAACCATTACACAATTTTCACCATTGTTCATATCATACAATGAATTAACATTTTTCCATAACTTTCCATCAACATGAATATCTACCATATACTGATCTGTAGGATCCTTTGTAGTTAAATTATAACTTTGCAAATCTTCACCAGTTCCAGTAAAAGTCTGGTCTTCAATTTCTCCTTGTATCAATTGTACATTTACAAATTGGCTAGTGGTTTTTTCTAATCTAATATAATCACTATCAAACTTTAAAAAATATGATAAGCTATTTTGCCCTACCTCTAATGGTATCATATTTATTATTTGAACATAATCACCTTCAACTAAACTAGCGGCTGATGTATTTAATCTTAATCCAATTATACCTTGCGCAGATATACCTCTAGTAGGGTCATGACCAGTTAATCTTGATAATCCATAAATAGATTCAATGTTTCTAGCTCTAGTAATATCAAGCTCGGTAGCAACAGCTTCAATATAAAATAAAATTAACTCTCCTAAGTTTGCAACAACTGTAAGTATTTGGCCAAACGGAGATGCAGGTGTAAACACTTCTCCAGACTGGTCATACTGACGCTGTAAATATTGGAACGCATCAAAAAATAAATCTGTTGCTTTTATTCTGGTTTTACTAAAAAATGACATTAATTATTTTATTTTTATTTTAAAATAAAGCCCCTATGACTCTTTCTTCATTTACAAATATATCAACTAAACAGCCGTTTCTATCTATCGTGCTATAGAATGAAACTCTTACATCTATACCAAATGCAGAGCTACTACTGTTTAAGCAATATGTTTGGATCTGGCTGCTAATCTTTTGTGCAATCACAGATTCATTTAATACTAAAGAAAAAACTAGATCATCTAAGTTACATCCCATATTAGGAGAACCTAAAACATCACCTTTCCTTGTAAACAAACAATTCTCTATTTTAAGAACAAGCTGTTGCAATTGATCTGTCACCTCAATTACGTCATCATTGTACTTCGGTGCATCTATGTCTCTGCTGTATATTTCTTTTATCATTGAGAATATTCTTTTATTATATATTCTCTACATTTTTTGAGGGTCTTAGATTATATTTTATCCAGTAAAAAAGTAATCTACTCCTTCATCACCTTTAATCTCTTCTACTACAGAATCTACTTCTTCTCTCCCTTCACCTGAGATCAAATCATAGTTAATAGTAATATTACCCGGCAAGTTAAATTGGAATGTACCTACAATTCTGGCTAATTGAATTTTAGCCATACCAATACAGTATCTAATAAATGCCTCATCTTGGAATAAATCACAATCAGGAATAGTATTATAAACTTGGAATATACATGCGCCTCTATTAGGTAATTCACCCATGAATCTAAACTTCTTAGTTAATCTATTATAATTATACGACATTTGAGCCTGTAGTGCTTGCCTTGCATTATCTATAAACTTAGAGTTAATTACATAGTACATCAATTCTTCTGAACCAAGCCCTGCTCCATAAACATCTGAGTATATAAATTTATCTAAAGAAAAATCTACGTCGCCAGCAGAAAATGATTCACTACCAAATCCACCATCTTCACCAGAGAACCCATTTATTTGGAATACATTATTAACAGCCCAAACCGTTGATGGCATCTTCACTACACCTCTAGGATTCTGTACATCCTTTTCAGTTAACTTATTAGGTGTAGCGCTATTATGGTCATTATGACTAACACCTTGTCTAAAGGCAGCTTCTCCCCACGCAGATGCAGGTAAAGCAATAAACATTTCTTCTACACTATCTTCATATATTTTATAAAAGTAATCTTTAGCTCTACTAACAATATGAGCCAATTCTTTTTTAGGTACCGTAAAAGGTATTTGGCAACCTACAGTTAAGTCGTCATTTATTTCCTTTATGAGTGCATCTAAACATTCTTGTGAATCCGGGTTACACCAACTTTTTTGCCTAGCCATATCTTTATTTAATTTTTTCTATTTCTATTACTTCGGTACTATCGCTAAATCTTGCTAGTTCAGTAGCACGACCGTGTCTAAAAATACCACCTTCCATCTCTCCGCTAAAAACACCTCTTCTACCAAATACATAACTATCTTGGCAAATTACATTTCTTGAAACGTATGATTCTTCTATTTTTGAATCTTCAGCAATAGTAGCACCAAAAAGATTAGATTCAAATACCGATGAATTTTTTAAATCGCAGCCAAAGATGTCGCAATTAATAATGTTACCTTGAATAACTGAATCAACAATATCAATTCCGTTTATTTCAAAACACCTCATTAACTTAGCATCCTTCAATTGTATTTTACCAGTATCAGCATCATAATTAACTAATCCCTCATCCAAGCCAGCCCTGGTAATTAAATCAAAAAGTTTTTCTCTAATTTTAGGATAATACAGTTCCACGATTTGATCATACGTCTGTAGGTCAATCATTAAACTAATTTTTGGAAATTTTTCCTTAAATGCAGAATATGTTCTATAAGACTCTACTACAGTTTTATGCTTCTCTAAAATCTTATCCAAAACCTTAAGGTCGGTTTCATTATATACAGGATTAACTAAAGTTTCATATAATGAAGTGATGAAATGTTCTGTTAATGAAAGTATCGTAGAATACCTCTTCTCGTAATCTTTACCACCTAAGTATCTAAACTCAATATAACCTTTTTGTAATTTTTCAAAATTAATCCCATAATACTTTTCTTTGACAAACATATAGTTTTTCCAAAGATTTTTTTCTGGGGATGATTGAGTCATTCCACTCAATGGTACAATAAACTTTATAGATTTTGCATAAACAGAATCTCTTCTATTTGGGAAGGCTTCATATACTCTATTTTCATCAAAGTTAAGTACAAATTTACCTACATCTAATTTAGACATATTAACAATTGGTCCTAGCTTCTTTCCATCGAATGCAATATTGATATGAATAGAACACCTTTCATTAGTTGTTCCATTTTCTCTAATCCATTTTAAAGTTTTAGCCATAATTATTTTAGCCTCAACAAATGGTAATGGGCCAGTGACCAATTCAATCATTCCAGTACCACCGGAATTATCTGGCTCTAGCTTAAAAATAGTTTCAGTAGGAATAAAGTCACTATGGGCTTTTTCCTCTACTCTTATTTGTTTGTTTAGTGTCTGCGATAAACTCTCCTTTGTAAGGTCTAAATTCTCATTTGCAAAGAATTCAAACTCAAACCCAATCTTGGAAGAGTGTATAGCATTAAGTTGTTCGTTAGAATACATAGTTAACCTGATTTGTTTATATATTCCAAACCAGGATTTAGGTTATGCCAAGTTCATTGTGATCTTTCGATCACTAACATTTACACTACCAATCTTGACATTAATAGTATCACCTTTGGTAAGTTCAGCATCCTTTAGTTTGGTTTTATGAATAAGACCACTAATACCTTTTTCTAATTCTACAAATGCACCATATTTAGTAACTTTTGTAACTGTACCTTCAACGATCATCATAGGTTTATATTTTTCATCTATACCATCCCATAAATCAATTTTAGGGCCTAGCTGACTTAATATAATTTTTCTATCAGATATAATTTCTTTAGTCCAGAATGTAATCTCATCACCAGGTTTAATAGTTCTATTATCAAATGATGTTAATGTAGAATCGTCTAATTCATTTTTAGGTATTAGTCCAGTTAAAGATTCATTAAATTCAGCAAATATACCAAACTTAGTAGCACCTGTTACAATCCCAGTGATTTGTTCTTTAAATTCTTCTCTTAGATTTTCAACAGCAGTAGGAATCATTGTTCTTAAATATTCTCTGTGTGATACTACGATTGTTTGTTTCTCGTTAGAGTATGTTATAGGCATTACTATTAATTCTTTACCTACAAGTTTTTCAAAGTTATGTAATTTATTTAAACCACCTAAAGATCCTGGCATAAAACATGTTACTCCACCAACCTCAACCCAGAAACCACCGTGAATAAGTTCTTTAACTTTACCAGTAAATCCAACAGTCTTATTACCGATAGCATTATAGATTTCATTTCTTTTTACTTCATCCAATGCATCACTGATAGAAGCATACATAGTACCTCGTTTATGATCTTTGACTTTAATATCAACCATCATTCCTACTTCTAATTGAACAACAATCTCTGGCGGTTCTTTTAGCAAATTACATACAGCAGTATTCTTTTTTGAAATTTCAATTAACGCTTCTATGTTAACCTCAACTTCTTCACCGTCTATATTTTGTATTTCTTTTTTAAGATAAACAATCTCACCTTGTGTAATGTAATTAACATTCTCTTCTGACTTTCTTAGCCTATCAGCATCTTCGTCACTTAAATTATATAAGTCCATAACGTCAGCAGCATACGTTTCAGTAGATATTAATTTAGTCCCTTTAGGAACTTTTACTTTTACTGTTTTAGTATCAAATGGATCATCGCTTAATTGGATGGTAATTTCTTGTTCAATCATTATTTTTTGTTAAGAGTGGTTATTATAGATTATATATTACCTAGTCTAAATTTAATTATTATACACCAGGTTTCTAAATAGTTTAAGATTATACAATAAGAGCCGGTGGTGAAGGAGCGGTCGTTGCCCCAACCTGTGCAGCTGGAGATCCTGCTGTTGCTACAGCTTGTCCTGGTGGTGTAATTATAGTTTGTGATCTTATGTAAGCATCAACAGCTGTGGATATACCAGGTCCAGCTATATTAGAAAATACCAATGACGCTGATACTATAGCCGCAGTTAAATTAAGAGCCTCTGCGTCATTTCCCTTTGCTGGGCTAGTCTTTATTACAGCAACAAAATCTGTCATCGCTGCTGCGAATGCTGTATTTAGTGTTACCTTTACTGCTGTGTCTAATACAGGTTTTATTAATGGCATATTTTTTTAGTTTTATTAATTTATATATTTATAGAGTTTTAACTTCCTTTTGACTTAATTCCTTTGCAGTCATTGGATTACCCGTTGCTGGTGGTGGAGATGTTGGGGCTCCTAAATTTCCAATATGAGTATGTTTATTAAATAACTTCATAAAAGTATCACCTAATATTACCTTTTCAGTAGCACCCTGACCTAATTCAATCGATGAGGCATGATTTATAACTGTATTAGTACAATTAATTATTGCATCCTCACAATTAATCTCAGTATTAGCTCCACTGTTAATTGTAAACTGAGCAGAGTGTGTAAATGTAATGTTACCATCATTAAGCATTACAATAGTATCTCCGTTTGCATTTATTACTTCAACTGAATTATCAGGTTTTATATTAATGGTAGTTGGACCTTCAGTTGTTGTATAGTCCATCATTAAACCTTTCTCTTCAGTAAAGAAAACTTTTATATGTTCATCTTCTCTATCATTAGTTATTTCTGTACCGTTCTCGCCGCCAGTTAAACCGAAAGCAGTGTCATATATTAATACATGTGAATTAGGATAGGCTGCCTCTACCTCCGCCTTAGTCTCATCTGAAGGGTATAGTGACTCATGGTATACCGGCGCGTAATAATTACCGTTGTCAAAACTTACTCTTAATATCGTGCCAATTTTTGGAACAGAGAATGTACCACTCCCGGTGTTACTTCCACCTGATGAAGATACTGATGGCCTAGCCCATGGTAAAGATTCAGTAGGCATAAGGTAGTCGCTCTCAGGATCTTCAGGATCTGTTCTTTGGTCCATTTTACCAAATACTCTAATTCTACATCTACCTTCAAAGATATCATCTTCAGTATTTTCAACAATACCTATCCATTGAGTACCTTTGAGATTATCATCTTTTAAATCTTTTGTTGTTAGTTTTCCCATTTATTATTCAAATATGTTACTACTTTCTAATGGCGCAGGGCCTGATGGGCTTGGCCCAAATATATTATTACCTGATGGTAGCGGTGCAGCATCTTCTCCAGGTGGCATAATATTAGAAGTTTCCAAAACCTGGGTGCTACCTGCTACTCTTTCCCCTTCTCCTTCAAATATATTAGCACCAAGTGGATCAGTAAAACCTGGTGTTGTTTCTTCTTGTGCCAACGCCCCTTGTAAGGTACTTAATATACCTTGTGGATTTTTTATAGTATTTAAAATCTGATTTCTTAAACCGTATACATTACCAAATTTTAACCCTTGTATAAAACTCAACGCCTTTCTCTGTACTAAATTTTCAGCCCCTTGTATTGCCTTATCTAATAATTTTTTACCAGCACCTTTTGCTAAATCCCCGAATGTTTTAGGTTGTTTCGGTGCTGAATCAACTAAAGCAGAATCATATCCTGCAAATTGTGCTTCTATTTCAACTCTACCATAAGACCATTTCATAGATGATGTTGTCATAGCATTAGAACCATCATTTGCAACATTTGCAAATACCTGACCACTTGCAGTAGCATCCCATAAACATTCTTCAAATTTTAAAGTTATCTTTGATGAATTTTCATTTACAAATTTAGATAGCTCTGGTTCAGGTGATAATGGGTTAAGTGCATTTAGCCAGTTTCTAACTGATTTAAATTTTCTAATTTCTACTACATCAACATAACAAGTAAAATACATTAAGTTAACAGGTATAAGATTTCTTCTATACTTAACATCATAGCATGCAGATTTATAAAGATTAAATAACGCAGACATTTTTAGATCTATTGCTTCTAACATGCCAACAGTAATTCCTTCACCATCTGCAGTTCCACCATAAGGTGTCATATTAACTGTTTTATTAAAAGCCTCTTGTAAACCTTCTATTGTTTGAAAATAATAAGGTCTCTTTGTTTGTATTTCTCGCAGCCCTTGAATGAATGCTTTTAAATATGTTGCTCTGGTAACTTCTCCTAAATTATTTAAATAACCTACGGCCGATTCACCAGATGGATGTGTTCCTAATTCACCAACATCGCCACCTGCAAATGAAGTTGGGTCTTGCCCTGCTGGGATAACAGGACTCCCTGTTAATCCACCTTCAAACAAAGGGCTTGATATATCAAACCTTATATTAAATCCTAAGTAAGTAGGATCATCTAAACTAGTAACACCATTACCTCCACCTGCAGCAGATGAAGCAGTCTGCACAAAAGTCTTAGCAAAATCATAACTATTAGGAAATGATTTTTGAAAGTTTGCAGCTAAGTTAGCTAATTCTTCCGGTGGTTCTTGATTTGCTAACGCCTTAAGTGTAGCCATTTATAATTTTGTTTTTTTATTTATTCATTATGTAGATGGGGTTACTTCTCTTCTCCTCAAATGTAATCTTTGCTTTATTCCAGCGCCACCTGCTTGTGGTCCTTTAATCATAAAATATTCAATCCCAGTTATAACATAAAAACCAGAAAGGTATTCGTTCTTAACACCAAATTCATTATCAACATCACTACCTAAATTATCAGGAGTCTCTGGTCTTCTTTGTGCATCACTTGGTGCATTCTCATCATTCTCTGGTGCAGTTAAAACACCCTTTACCATTTGCCCAGTATCCATTATCATACAATAAATTCTACTATACCTTAATATAGCAGGATTAATAGTATCTAATTCAAGAGTCATTCCTAGCTTATTAATTTCTGCCAGGTTTTGAAAATTTTGTATTGATGCATAATAATAATTATCATGTACGTTATCGCCCTGTGTCCCTAAAAATTTAAATTTAACTTGTTCATTTCTAGGTCCTTCTACTTCACCATCAATAGTTCTACCTTTAGTAACAGGTATCATACCTGGTGTATCGGTGGTTATAGGATCTACAAATTCACTTACGAATTCTTTTGCATTCAAATCCCAATATTGAGTATACCTTTTATATCCATTATTTTTACTAATCTTTCCACTATTATTTACTTGCTGATATTTTGATATGTACCTAGCATTACCTTGCATTGATAGGTGATTACTTAGCATATTAGGAAATGTATTATCGGTTTCCGTATCATCACCACTACCCATTGTGTCCATTGCATTTTGCTGAAACATTTGACTAGTTTCTAAATCATCTTCCATACCAAAGAACTTATTAGCATCAACAAAGGTTAAGTAATAATAAGGATCAATATATGCAGTAAAAAATGACTCGTCGTTAAGATATGAATTTGAAGTTATATCTTCTATAAATCTCTCCGAGGTATCATATGGGTTTGTCCATATTTGCTGATCTGTAGTATCTTCTACATTAGATGCAAAACCTAATTGTAATTCTTCTGCTATTGCCTGTAACGAATTCCAACTAGTGTTATCTTGAAACTGTACTTTCTCTGTAAATAAATTAGGTACATGCATTCTACCTTCTACCATCAATAAAGAAGATGTATCTGTTGCACCACCGCCACCTAAAGGTTCTATCTTTTCTACTGTAAAATCAATTCTTATTGGTTTAAATGTAGTTTCATCACCTTGTGATCTAATAAATAATTGAATAATATCTCCATCCTTTGGATAAAATCTAGCGGTAAACATACCATCCCTATCATAAAAACTAAATCTACAAGTAGGATAAAATTTAGTAGATTCTAATTCAAACATTTCTAATCTATCACCCTGTACTTCATATGAATTTATTTTGATAAGCGGTACCATAGTGGAAAACTTGCTAGGTTTCTCTTTCATAGTATCACCATCAGAATTTTCGGTTCCACTTTCAACATCAGTCATTTCCAATACATCTAATACAATTGTAGGTTCTATGACTGTTAAAATATTTCTTTCTACTGCTGACATATTATTTGGCTTTAGTTATTTTCTACTTGGAAGATTAGTTCCTAATTGGATTTTACCACCTTCATAGGTCTTGGCCTCTTGCCCAGGCTGTAGCATATTCGGTGGCATTGGTTGTTTAACACCAGCCTCACTACTCTTAGCCTTTTCAATTAATCTTTGTATACGTGATTGATCTTTTTCACTCTGTCTACCAGTATCAACATATGCAGCTTGTGTTGCATTAGGTCGTGATGCAGGATTAGGTCTTTTGTAAACTAAGTCCTTTCTACTTAAATTAGGAATAACTAAAATATCACCTTCACTTAAACTGAATGGATTAAAAATATTGTTAACTACACATAACGCGTCAATAAATTCACCACTACCAAAATATACTTCTGATATCTTGTCTATGCGACCAACCTGGTCAACTGTAACATAGTGCAAAGCTTTCACACCTAAATCTGAATCATAAATAAATGATGGAGCAGTAAGGTCCCAATACCCCTCTCCTGTTTTATCAATAGTTAACTTATTCTTTAATGTTAATGATTTTACATTCATATCTTATTAATATTTTATGAGTCAATAAACATACTTACTACATTAGAAATATATTCACCTGAATCACTAGTAGCTTGTTTGTTTGGATTATTTTTAATGTTTTGTATTTTATTACTCTTAGCAGATCCAGCCGGCGCGCTCTGTGTTGGTGATACAGTGGATTTACCTGCTTTAACAGATCCGTATGTAGCTACATCCAATCCTGCTAAATTTAAAATATCCTCTTCTCCTTGTGCTGATGCATAAATTCTACCACGACCTGCATTAAACATATTTTCTATATCACCCTTGTCTCTAGGTTTACCATGTTTAAGATCAATTTCAAATTTAACCTCCATTGGAAAATCATCATATCCTAAACCCTTACCTAAGGTCATTGTTGTATTATCACAATACATATTACCCATTGTAACAATTGGATTCAATGGATTCCCTACAGTAACATGCCAATCACCAGTAGGTTCTGCACTAATTAAAGCCTTTGTCGCTTGTGTACCTGATACTGCCCCAACATTATCACTCAAAAATCCTCCTAGCATATTACCTAACATTGTCTTACCAACTTTAAGTAAACCTTCTATACCATTATCTAAATTAAATTCTCCGGTACCTCCTCCAAATACATTTTTAAAACCAGTCTCAACATCAGTAACTACACTACCTATATAACCAGAGAAGTCACCTTGCTTTAATTTATTAATATCTCCAAACTGACTAGCAACAGCACCAGCACTACCATAATATCTTTGACCACCACCGAAGAACTGTCCATTATTATAAGTCATAGTTAACATATTACTAATAACGTCAATCATTGCAATTTTAGGGTTAATGTAATTAAGAGATTTAAGTTCATATTCAAAATTAAGTTTTAGATCATTTGAGAACTTCATACCACGATCTCTAACATTCGTAGAATCAATAACATTAACTGGGCCTATTACAAAGTTAGCATATGTAGTACCTAGCTTATCACCAGTAGACATATTTTGTGAAGCAAACTTTTGCCTTGAACTAATACCTTTAAATGCATCAGCAGTTGCTTTACCAACACCACCCATCTTAGAATAAAATGGTTGAGTTGTATATCCACCGTCACCACTACTAATATCTTCCATTTCAGATTTAACTTCCTTGTAATTTAAACCATAAGACATTTTTAAAATATCATCTAGTTTATTACCAGTTTTTTCACCCATATAAGTAACAGCAGTTACTCCAGCAGTTTGTGTAGCATCAACAGCTTCACCAGGCTCTGGTGAGTTAGGATCTTTTGATCCAGGTGATAAAGACAAATCAAATATATTATCATTTACAGGTGTTGGGAATCTTCGCAAAGTAATCAGATGATTGACAGGTATTTGTTTATAGTACTTACAGTAAAGAAAGTCTTGTGCGGTATATGATATTCTAGGATAATGGGTATTAAAATATTCCATAAGTTTAGAAATAGAAAGATTCCTTGCTGCATTTCCACCCATAGCAGGATTATCAGGTTTATCAAAAAAGTTATTAAAAACCTCACCACCAGTTAATCCACCATATAAACCCCTAAAGTTAAATAGTGCATATCTATTAAAAATAGATCTAGGGATAACAGAATTCATACCTACTGCTACACCAAACACATCAGGGACTGACCCATTTGCATAAAAAGATTTAGCAAATAAAGTTTCTACACCATGGGCAAAGCCAGTGGCCTCACCACCAAATGCACCTATTCGTTGGTCAGTTTCTTTACTTGGGTTTGTTGGAAATAAAGCGTCGTTAAGCTTTCCTATCTTATCGGAGAATGGCATATGTAAAGTCTATTTTTAGTATATATTCAGCCTAAGCTATTGAGATACTTATCAATGTTAATATCTCTGCCTTTAAACTTATCTTCCCAACCTCTTTTAAACCTAACATCAAACTCTTGGCTACTATCAGTGGAAAGAGAACCTTTAAAAAAAGGCCTGGATGATATATCCCTTATTTCTTTTAGGTTTTTTGATATTATATAAAATTGAACTTTTTCAAATAAACCTTGTAAATCATTTTTTGTTTTTTTACACATAACAGATTCTACTATTACATATAATCTTTCTCTATCGCTTTCATCAAATCTATCTTCTAATGATTTTACATTCTTAAAGTCTTCTTGTTTAAGTGGCATTTTTCTTGCACGATTATCAAACTCATATTTGAAGTTCATGTCAAAAAAGTTAGATTTTAAGTATTTCATATTATCATACATCTTGATAATACGAATTTTATAGAGAGGATTAATTGGATCCCATTGTGTATCTACAATAAGACCTTTTATTGGCAACAAAACATTAGGCCTACTGAAAGATGATAGTAGGCAGTATACGGTTTGTCCTTTTGTAAATATTCGGTGTGCTTTCATTCAAACTCTATGACATTTTCGAATAGCGATGCGCTACCGTTTACATTAATGTCAGGTGAATGATATATGTTATATGTTATTTCTTTATCTGTTAAAGATTCAACATATGTTTTAATTCCTTTAACGGTGTGTTCATTAAGATTACCTAACACATAAAAAATTGATAATGAGTCTCTATCAAATACAGTTTGTAATTGCTTCATTAAGTAAGAAGATACTACAGCATCAGATGGCTCAAATTGATAAAAATCATTTTTAGTTAACTTATTAAAAATATCCATATAATTGATACATTCAATATTTCTTGGTACATTCCCTAAAAAAGATTTTACCTTTACGGCATCTTTAGAATATATGAAATTAAATTCTACTATTGCTTCCATTCAGTTAATAAATCGATCTCCGCCTGAAGTTCTTTTATTTTACTTTCTATTTCCTTCTGATTAGGTTCATAGTGAGTACCCCATTCTGTTGTGGTTTTTATAACTTCCTTTTCAAATTTATTACCACGATGAAGACCTAGGTCATCACATAGCTCATAAAAGAATCTCATTATATACTCATATTTATTTCTATGATCATCATTAGATTCAAACACATCAATGGAAGTCCATTGTTCTTTACCACCACCATGATTGTCATTAATCACTCTTTTGATTACACCATTTCTAGCAGGCTCTAAAACGATCTTAATCATTCATTCTTTTATTTAACGATTCTCTAGCTTCATTCATTAACTTTCTTGCTTCTTTTTTATCAGTCTTCCAAGTTTCCTTATGTCTGACTGCTAATATAGCACTAGCTTCTCTTAGCATTAAAATCTCCTTCTCGTCATAACCAACTTCTTTCCAAGTCTCTATTTGCTTTTCTTCTAAGCTTTCTAGTCTTTGGGTTATACCTTTCTCTACTGCATCAGTATTAGCTGCATGTAACTCTCTACCTTTAGCTATGTTTTCTTTAGTAACTTCCATCCATTCATGAAAAGGTAATTTACTCTTTGCTTTAAGGATACCTTGATACTTCATTGCTAATCTTCTCTGTCTTCTATTTGGTGCTTGTGTCATATGATTGATTTTATTATATATTATAGGTTAAATTGTACTAGTCGATCTTATACTTAGTTTTAACCAATTCTTTAATACTGTCAAAAAGGCTATCTAAAATTAAGTCTTCTGATATCTGATCTTTAATAAAGGATTCTAATTCATCATTAACTTCTCCTAAATCAAAAGAAGAGCTTATAATTTCATAGATAGCATTTTTAGGAACTATAATAGGAAATGTTAAATTAAGCTTTATTTTATCATTCTTTTTCTGTTTATCAAAAAGAGTTCTTATTGGGGATTGGGTATTAGTCGGAGTAATAGGTGGTGTAATAAGTGGCGTAGGATTAACTACTGCTGTGGGTGTTAACCCAAAATCTAAAGGCTCTCCTTGTACTGGTGATAAGAACTCATTAATTAATTCAGTGTATATTCTACCACCACTTTCAAACATAGTCCATTCATTATCAATACCTTTAACGGTTTCAATATTCCCCATCTTTTCACCTTTAATCCACTGAAGCAGTTCTTTCTCTAAACTTTCCATACTATAATCTTTTTAATGTCTTTATAGTTATTATATTAAGAAAAAGAAAATAGTTTATGCTGAAACAAATTGACCCCATAATTTATATGATACTGAACAGCCTGGGTCGTAAAAATTAGACTCTGATGAGTTAGTTGCAAATCCTATAAGTAGTCTATCTGTTGACGCGTCAAAATCAGATATTACTGGACTGAGATTGTTATAACAATTCCAGTAAAATTGGCTAGCGCGGTTGATACCAGTTATTGTAACATTAGCAGTAAGTGGTACTATATTCATTGCAGATCCACCTGAAAATGTACCACATGTCCATTTAAACAACCTCACGTGTAGTTCGGTCCCAGCACCACTAAAATAGTCAGATCTAACGGTTAGAGATATTCGAATTCCATCATTACCGGCAACCGTTAAATTTTGTGTTAAAGGTATCGCGCAAGATAACGCAGTGTTTGGGACTGCTGCTCCTGTTGCACTTGTAGTGTTGACATTGCTACTCCATAGGGATGCGTTCCACCCTTGATCTTCCGGTCCAACTAACCAACCATTAGAAACTAAAGGTAATGTAAACCTACTTGCCTGAAAACTAGATTCGACCATAGGTATTTCATAACTACTTCCACCACCGGTTAGTCCTTGTAAACCAGTCGTACCTTGTAATCCTGTACCAGTGGTACCTACCGCTCCTTGTGTTCCTGCTTCAAACGATCCTTGTAC